>ERZ838516.210-NODE-210-length-97380-cov-11.160863_pt1 | contig 97380 bp, 88 predicted proteins | sample MGYA00519910_ERZ838516 | MGnify/ENA primary metagenome ERZ838516 (study PRJEB31850, sample SAMEA3708837) | human gut metagenome | biome: human gut; feature: human-associated habitat; material: faeces | place: China | collected 2014 ... | reverse complement strand
CGGATACAGTGAGTGATGAACAAGCTTTGTTTGTCGGTGATGTGCTTGCAACAGGTTTTTGGGCAGCACGCATCTCGGAAATTACCGAGGAAGATACTGTTCTTATCATCGGTGCCGGACCTACCGGGATTTGTACTTTGTTGTGTGTGATGCTGAAGAAGCCAAAACGCATTATTATCTGTGAAAAGTCTCCTGAAAGAATTCGGTTTGTTCGCGAGTATTATCCTGATGTGTTGGTGACTGAACCGGAAAACTGCAAGGAATTTGTTCTCAAGAACAGTGACCATGGTGGTGCAGATGTTGTTTTGGAAGTGGCAGGGAGTGACGATTCCTTCCATTTGGCTTGGAATTGTGCCCGTCCTAATGCTATTGTCACGATTGTAGCCCTCTATGATAAACCACAGCTTCTTCCTTTACCTGATATGTATGGCAAGAATTTGATTTTCAAAACAGGGGGAGTGGATGGCTGCGACTGTGCCAAAATCCTTGCGCTGATTGAGGAAGGTAAAATTGATATTACTCCTCTTATTACACATCGGTTTCCATTGAATGAGATTGAGGAAGCTTACCGTATTTTCGAGAACAAGTTGGGTGGGGTTATTAAAGTAGCAATTTATAAATAATCCATTATGCCTATTATTGAAATATCATCTTTATCTCATCCTGGAGTTGAGATATTCAGTGCTCTCACTGAAGCTCAGTTGCGTAATCACATTGAACTTGATAAAGGGCTTTTTATAGTAGAAAGTCCGAAGGTTATCAAAAGGGCTTTAGAAGCTGGCTATGAGCCTTTGGCAATTTTGTGTGAACATAGACATATTATTGGTGATGCTTCTGATATAATAGAACGATATAGTAATGATTTACCAGTCTATACTGGTAGCAGGGAATTGCTTTCTAAGCTTACTGGTTATGTTCTGACGCGCGGTGTCCTTTGTGCAATGCATCGTCCTATTTTACGTAGGGTGGAAGAAATCTGTCATAAGGCCCGGCGTATTGTCGTGATTGATGGCGTTGTTGATGCCACTAATATTGGGGCTATTTTTCGTTCAGCGGCAGCATTAGGAATGGATGCTGTATTGCTGAGGCGCAATTCTTGTGATCCATTGAATCGCCGTGCGGTCAGAGTATCTATGGGAGCTGTTTTCTGTATTCCGTGGACATGGATGGACGGTTCTCTCTCTGATCTTAGTAATTTGGGCTTTCGTACAGCTGCTATGGCACTTACAGATAATTCGGTATCCATTGATGATCCTATCTTGATGGCTGAATTTAAATTAGCTATTGTGGTGGGTAGTGAAGGGGATGGGCTCGCACATGAAACGATTGCTGAGGCTGATTACGTAGTCCGTATTCCGATGTCGTATGGTGTTGATTCACTTAATGTGGCTGCTGCGGCTGCTGTAGCTTTTTGGCAACTTCGCGTTCCGTAAGTTCTTTTCATTTCTCAATCTCTCCATTTATTCGTTTTCTTACTATGGAATATGCCTTTTGGAACAAAGCGGAATGTTCCATCGTCTGCATCATTTCATGGAAACGGTGTATTGGTATAACAAAGGTAAGCTCATTTGTCGGTATCAACGGACGTGCAGACGGGTCTAACATACCGATAAAGCAACTTCGACCATTCTTCCGGTTTTCTTGTATGGCAAAGGTCACAATACTGCAACATCCCGATGCGAACCGTGTACATACAGCATCATCTGCATCGTTGTCGTAAAAAGCCCATGTACACAAGCCCGAAAGTATATCAGGTGTGGCGAAAAACAAAATACCTTCCACTTCATCGAGAGAGGATAGTTTATCCATACGGACAAAATTCAAATAAGGCTTATCCGTCAGGTGGATGTCTAAGCGATGTATGTATTTCTTGATTTGTTCGGGAGTCTGCTTGTAGTGTTCCGTTTCTGACACAAATTTGGGTAGCCTTTCTTGCATAATGGCAAAGGCAGTGTACAGGCTTCCTCCACCGCACAGTACATTGTCGGCACTTAGAGTCAGTGAATCACCTTCACATACTTTGCGAATGGTACCTATCATGCAACGTGGTATTTTATTTATCTCTGTAACAGGTATATGGCTATATCCGAAAGTGACAGGAAGTGGAACTGCATTACCGAACGCCTCCTTATATGTTTGCAAGAATTTCTGTATCATGGTGTATCACATTAACTTTCTTCAAAGTTATAAGTTTAATTTCAATTTTCATCATGTATTGTAATAAAATATAGATTGAGATGAAAATTCCAACTTGTTTTTATCGAAGAATCTGCTGAGCCTTAATTTGGAACAGTCCCCCAAAACCGGTTTGAACTCTATACTGTACGGAAAGGAGCCAAATACTATTTTTATTTCTTTTTCTACCTAATCAGATTAGCCGCGTTACTTATTCTTTTTGCGTTTGACTATAGTATTCCGCAAGAATAACTATAGTATACTTTGCGTATAACTATAGTCATACGCAAAGTATACTATAGTTATACGAAGTAAAAGTAACGAATGAAATGAGTCTAAATAGTGAATCGATTATAAAAGAATGTCTATAGAAATCAATAAGAATAGGAAGGCTATCATTGTTTAATTCAAAACAAATCAAAAGAAACAAACTGAAAACAACTGGAGTTTCGGATTAATCCATTAATTAGTTCATTTTAAATTAGGAAACTATTAGGAAACAAGAGTGCTGATTTAACCTAATTTCGGCTTCTGAATGATTACCATCAATAAAAGAAAAAGTCCTCATAAGTATTTAACTTATAAGGACTTATCTTGGGTGGCAGATGGGACTCGAACCCACGACATTCAGAACCACAATCTGACGCTCTAACCAACTGAACTACAGCCACCATGTCTGCGTTTCTCTAACGCGGTGCAAAGATAGATATTATCTTTTAATCTCCAAAAGATTCTACTACTTTTTTTTCGTAAAAAGTATATTCTTTTATTCCTCGATTGTACTTGCTGAAGAGGGATCGCGTATCATTTACGAAGATCTTCAGAGAGTTACGGGCATTTACCGGAATGGAGTCTGTCGGTAAGTTGACAGGGAGTAATTGGTGATTTTTCTTTCCTGATTGTGTAGGTCGGGCAGTCCATACTAAACTATACTCACATTTGTTGAGACGGGTTATGCTGTCTTTTACCAACTCCATCTTTACCATAAGTCCTCCATCTGTGTGACGTGCGGACATATTGGAAATATAATTTCCCAATGAATAAACTACAAGATGTTTATCATTTGTCACACTGTCTTCACGAACTTCAATTGGCTGAACAACGTGAGGGTGGGAACCGATCACATGATTTACTCCTTTTTGAATCAACCAGTCTGCAAGGAATTTCTGTTCCTTATCCGGTAACGACTGGTATTCGATTCCCCAGTGCATACAGGCGATAATAGCATCCGGTTTCATTACTTTACTTGTTTCTATATCTTTGGCAATGATTGCGGTATCAATATAATTGATGATGTTAGGAGGAGTAACGTATATGCCGTTCGTGCCATACGTATAGTTAAGTAGAGCAATGCGGAATCCTTTTTTTTCAAGAATGAGCGGATATTTCTTTTCACGTTCTTCGGGATTTATATATGTTCCGGCGTGAGGAATGGACAAGGAGTCGATTAAGCGGATCGTACGTTCCAATCCCGGTTTGCCACGGTCAAGACTATGATTGTTGGCTGTGACAAGGACATTAAATCCGGCATTGTGTATGGCGGTGAGAAACTCATCCGGTGCACTGAAAGCAGGATAACCTTTGTATGGTTTTCCTCCTAAGGTCACCTCAAGATTAGCTATGGCGAGGTCTGCTTTCCCTATTTCCTCTTTGACATACTCGAAGCAGGTAGTATAGTCATATCCTTTAGCGGTTCGTGCTGCATTGATCTGCCCCTGATGTTGCATAAGGTCTCCCACAAAGAGAAGACGGAGAGTATCGGCAGGTATGCAACTTTTGCTAGCCGAGAGTGTGTCAAGCGAGTTGTTATTAATAGAATCTCTCCTTGTCTGCGACCGTGAAGTGCAAGATAAGGAGAGAAATATGATTACCAAAAACAATGTGTATCTCATTGATAGATGGCTTTCTTACCGGCTAAAAGTGTATTTTTCATTAACGATACAATCGTCATCGGTCCTACACCACCTGGTACCGGAGTGATGTAGGAGCATTTGGGTGCCACTTCGTCGAACTTAACATCACCTGTCAGTTTGAACCCGGATTTTTTAGTGGAATCCGGTACGCGGGTGGTACCTACGTCGATTACTACCACGCCTTCTTTCACCATTTCGGCTTTTACGAAATTAGGTTGTCCCAAAGCAGCGATAATGATATCGGCTTCTTGGCATTCTTTTACCAGATCCTTGCTACGGCTGTGGCATACGGTAACAGTCGCATCTCCCGGATATGCTTTCTGCATCATTAATGCAGCCATTGGTTTGCCTACGATATTACTACGTCCGAGAACTACACACTTTTTACCCGAAGTTTCTATCTGATAGCGTTTCAGTAATTCAAGAATACCATTAGGAGTGGCGGATACATAACAAGGAAGTCCGATAGACATACGACCTACATTGATCGGATGAAAACCGTCCACATCCTTACGGTAGTCGATTGTTTCGATTACCTTCTGTTCGGAGATATGTTTCGGCAACGGAAGCTGAACGATAAAACCGTCTACATCATTGTCTTCATTCAGCTCACGCACTTTGGCCAGCAGTTCTTCTTCAGTCACATCACTCTCATAACGAATAAGAGAAGATTTGAATCCACAAACTTCGCAGGCTTTCACTTTGGCGGCTACGTATGTTTCACTGCCACCGTCGTGCCCTACGAGGATAGCTGCCAAGTGCGGGCGTTTACCGCCACGTGCAACAATTTCAGCTACCTCAGCGGCAATTTCTTGTTTCACTTGTTCGGAAATTACTTTTCCATCTATCAGTGTCATATTTTCAAGGTATTTATTGGTGGGTTATCTTTTCATCTTCGGCATCATTTTGCCCATTTTGCTGCTGGTAACCATCTTCATCATCTTGCGAGTCTGGTCAAACTGTTTCAGCAGGCGATTGACTTCCTGAATGGTCGTTCCGCTACCTTTGGCGATACGTGTACGACGTGAACCGTTCAATATTTCCGGGTTGGAACGCTCTGCCGGAGTCATGGAGTAAATGATAGCTTCGATACTTTTGAACGCATTATCGTCAATATCGATATCTTTGATTGCTTTTCCTACTCCCGGAATCATGGAAGCAAGATCTTTCAAGTTACCCATTTTCTTGATTTGGGCAATCTGGCTGAGGAAGTCATTGAAGTCAAATTGATTCTTTGCAATCTTCTTCTGCAAGCGTTTAGCTTCTTCTTCGTCATATTGTTCTTGCGCACGTTCCACCAGTGATACGATATCACCCATACCGAGAATACGGTCGGCCATACGAGCTGGGTGGAACTGATCTATTGCGTCCAACTTTTCGCCTGTACCGACGAATTTGATAGGTTTATTGACTACCGAACGGATGGAAAGAGCTGCACCGCCACGTGTGTCACCATCGAGTTTGGTCAGTACTACACCGTTAAAGTCCAGACGATCGTTAAATTCTTTGGCTGTATTTACTGCATCCTGACCGGTCATGGAGTCTACCACGAACAAAATTTCGTTCGGGTTGATTGCTTCTTTGATGGCTGCAATCTCGTTCATCATTTGTTCGTCTACTGCCAGACGTCCGGCGGTATCGACAATGACGAGATCGTATCCTTTAGCTTTAGCTTCCTGAATAGCGTGCTGTGCGATTTCTACCGGATTTTTGCTGTCCAGTTCGCAGTACATCGGTACTTCTATTTGTTCAGCCAATACGCGTAACTGTTCGATAGCTGCCGGACGATATACGTCACAAGCTACCAGTAACGGTTTGCGATTCTTTTTACTTTTCAGCATTCGTGCCAATTTGCCGGAAAAAGTAGTCTTACCCGAACCTTGCAGACCTGACATCAGGATTACTGCCGGGCGAGAATCAATATTAATCTCGGCTGTCTCTCCTCCCATTAACTGAGTAAGTTCGTCGTGCACAATCTTCACCATCAACTGGCTCGGTTTCACTGCCGTAAGCACGTTCTGACCAAGTGCTTTCTCTTTCACCGTATCAGTGAAATTCTTTGCCACTTTGTAGTTTACGTCGGCATCAAGAAGAGCCTTGCGTACGTCTTTCAGCGTCTCCGCTACGTTGATCTCGGTGATTTTGCCTTCACCTTTCAGAATCTTGAATGACCGTTCTAGTCTTTCACTTAAATTATCGAACATAGTTGTTTAATTACTAATTAATATTTGAGCCTGCAAATGTACAAAAATCTCTCGTATTTATATCTTTTTATTCTGCCATTTTGCTTTTTTGAGGTAAATATAACTTGTTATCAGCAGTAAGGTATAGTACAGTATCTCAATTGTAAAGCAGATTTCAATCGGTGCTTTCAGCCACATTCCAATGAAGATGATATATGAACCGTAGATGATTATTGTGATCGTTTCGAGCAACAAAGCCGCTTGTGTATTTCCTGTTCCTGAGATACCATTGAACACGACATTGGCTACCGATGCAATCAGCATGGCGCAACAGATGACATATACTGAAGGTACGGATTCTGTAATGAGTGCGTTTTCACTGGTATAAACGGAAAGCAGGAACTGCGGGAACAATGCTGATAATGCAACCAGTCCTAGCATAATGAAAAATGAGAACCGGGCGATTTTGTTGATGAGCGGCATTACGTATCGGATACCTCCCGCACCGATGGCATTGCTCACAAGGCTATTGGTCGTGGTTGCCAGCGCATTGACAGGGATTAGCAATACTACATAAATACTCCGGACGATGTTGGCGATAGCCAGTTCCCGCTGTCCCAATCGTTCAACGGCTACGAAAAATACGAACCAAGTGGCCATCGACAGAAAGTATTGTAGCATTGTGAAACAGGAAATACTCAGAATCCGCATCAATAACGCCGGATCGAATGTGCGTAATCGATTCAGACCGTATTTTTTCAAGTCGACTGTGATATATGTGTAGATGAGGAAGAAGAGAATAGAGGAGGCTTCTGCCAGTACGGATGCAATAGCAGCTCCTTTAATTCCCATTTCGGGCATACCAAACTTTCCGAAGATCAGCATATAATCTAATATCACATTGGTCAGTGCCATGACAACAGCATTGATTGTTAATACTTTGGTGCGTGTGATACCGATATATAACGCCCGGAACATAACGTTGACGAATGAAAAGAAGAAACCATAGATACGCCAGTCCAGAAATTCCATTGTCCCTTCGTAAATGGACTCGGAAGAAACGAGCAAGTGCATGATGTCTCCTCCGAATGCTTTGGTGAAGCCGAACAGCAACAATGCCATAGCAAACAAGAACATGACTCCCTGAATCATAACCGGACCTACATCTGTATAGCGTCCCTCGCCATTACGCCGGGCAATAACTATTTGTGAACCGGTACTGAATCCGAATGCAATGGTGAATACACATATATAGAACAATCCCCCCCATTGCGGAAGCTCCGAGTGCTACTTCACTTACGTGCCCGAGAAATGCAGTATCAGTGACATTGATAACATTTTGTGCCAGCAAGCTTAGCAGTATCGGGTAACTGACACTCCAAATTTGTTTGTTGGTATACATAATTAAGCGTTTAAGTTTACATCTTGCAAAGATAACGCTTTATTTCGATTCGGAACTAATAGGGTAGATGAAAACTATTTCCGGATTTTCGGGAGTTTCCTGATTAACGAAGTAATCTCCACCGAAATGCTGTAATAATAACAGGTTGATATCATGCCGTATGATGGTCTCTTGCGATACAAACGCAGGATCTGCCAAAGGTGAATTGCTGATCTGGAAATGTAATACGTCTTTTTCCCGGCTTAATATAAAGCGGATATACCTCTCTTGTCGATGCTCTTGCGGATAAACCAATGCACTGAGTAAAGCCTGTGTTAGTCGTCTTGTATCGGTGTGGATGATTATTGGACTATCTATCTTAGTAGAAAAATCGACATTGATACCTGTTTGCTCATTTTGTACACGTGCCATATAACACACCTCTTTACATAGTTCGATGACATCATAATCTTGTACTTGAAATTTCATCATTTGAGCTTCCAGTCGGGATAAATCGAGGACGTCATTGACGAGTTTCATTAATTTCTCCGAACTTTGGTGTATGATATTAGTGTATTCCTGCCTTGCCTCCTTGTCTATATTCGATTCGCAGGCAATGAGTTGTGAAAAACCGACTACATTGTTGAGCGGAATACGGATATTATAGCTCATTTTTGATAAAAAGCGATTTTTCATTTCATTAGTTTGTCGCACTGTTTCCGTAGCTTTCCTGATTTCGCATTCCGAATGTTTTAAAGCTTTGCGTATCATGAAGAGCCTTGCCATGAAAATAAACAGTAAAATCAGAATAACGAATATAAAAACTAGATATAGGAGTTGGGTTCTGTTATTTCGTTTTTCCTGTTCCAATTCATTCTTTTCTATATTGTATTTCTTTTTTATCTGTTTCATTTGGGTATTTGAAAGTTCTGTTGTGACAGAGTCTTTTAGGGACAACGCCTGTTCGTAGAATAGGATAGCTTTCTCATTTTGCCCTACCTGTTTCCATATTCTTGCTTTTTCAAGTAACTGTTCGGCATAGTCGTTGGGAAAATCCTTTTTCAGCATTATCAATGTTGTATCGATATAGTTCAAGGCTTGTTGATACTTTCCTATAGTTCGGTTGTATTGAGCGAGTGTATCGAAATAGAGTATTCTGTATGTGAAATATGTATTCTTATTTAAGTATTCCTTAGATTTTATCAGATGAGGATATGCTTGTTCGGGAGCGTTGATATTCAGATAATAATAGCAGTAAAAAAGTTCATTGAAAAGATATACATCAGTAAATCCCTCTTTCAAAGAAGGGTTCTCAGCAATATGCTTGTGAAGTATATTTTCTTGTTCTTGTATATATTTGAGCAGCTTTTGATTATCTTTCCTTGCTTTAGTAACTGATATTAACTGTGACAGTACTGAAATTCGGTCTACGGGATGGTCTTTTGCAGTAAGCATCCGGTAAGCCTCTTCCAATGCCTTAATACCTTCGTCCCAACGCTGACTACCTACATAAGCATTGCTTAAGCATTGGTATGCGGCTATGATACCTCGTTTATTATTTATTTGGATAGATTGTTGCTTCATTCTTTGGGCCTCACTGATCGCAAGTTCATATTGCCTGCTGTTGGTATATAAGTTTAGCTGGAAGCGTTTTGCTTCAAAGAAATAGTCCCATAATTCGGACTTCTTGACGTAAGGTCGCATGATGTTCAACCATTTACTTACACTGTCTTGGTCATTATGATTATAATAGTACAGGATGTGATAATAAGCTGACATTCCGGCGTATTTATCGTTGTGTAATAGTAATGCTTCTTTCATTAATGTATCTGCGTATTGGATACATCGGCTATTATTCTGTTCTATTCTGATGATTTGGCTAATGATATTCAGACGAATGGTATCGTGAGGTATTGTCTGTAATACTTTTAGCAAACTGTCAGATGCAGAAGTGTAGGTGCTTGCCTTCCCGTTCAGGGAACAGCATAGCACAAAAAGCAGGAGAGCTATTCGTTTCATGCGATGTCCTCCTTTCTTACTTGTTTGTTAATGGGATGTGTGAACAGAAAGCGTGCTCCTTGATTGTAATCCGGGTCAATCCATATTTTGCCACCTAGTTGTTCGATAATGAGTTGGCAGATGGATAGACCGAGTCCTGTGCCTTGTGCATTCTCGTCTAGTTTTTCAAAGCGGTTGAATATCTTGTTTTGGTGATCTTTGGGAATTCCGCAGCCTGTATCGGTTACAGAGAATAGTGCTGTATCTTCAGTCTGTTTTTCTAGCTCCAATGTGATAGTTCCTTGCGGAGTGAATTTTGTAGCGTTTATGAGCAGATTGATTAATAGTTGTTGTAATCTGGCATTGTCTGTGGTCAGTTGGAGTGATTGAAGGATAGAGGAGAAACGTACTTCTGCATTTGTTTGCTTAATCTTTTCAACCATATCGATTACATTTCTACATATTGCCACTGCATCACATTGTTCGTAGTTGAATGCCATTTTACCTACCTCAAGATTAGACAGATCAATAACATCATTGATCAGTTTAAGTAGCAATTCGGAATTTTGTAAGATGATATCGCTGCATTGTTGCCGGGTTTCATTATCGATAGTTTCTTCTGTTAAAATAGAAGAGAAACCGGAAAGTGCGTTGAGTGGAGTACGGATCTCATGACTCATATTAGATAAAAAAAGACTTTTGGCACGGATAGAGTTCTCTTCTTGTTTCCTGGCTATTTCCAGTTCTTGTTGTGATTGCTGCAACTTTTTGTTACTTCGTTTAATCGAAATGATGAATAATATAATAAGTATGACAATACACGAGATCGTGAGCCAACTCCAATAGAGAATTGTTTTTTGCCTATTTAGGTTGTCCAGTTCATTTTTATCAATTTGGTAAAGAGCATGAAGCGCATTGATTTGCCGGATATAATTCGTTGTATCCAACGAGTCTTTGAGTGTGTTAAGGGATTCGTAGGCTTGGCATGCCTCTTCATTCTTTCCCATCAATGCCAGTAACTGAGCTCGTTCTTGTAGTATGAGAAGAGATTTGTATGAACCGGCTGTTTGAGTGTGTGATAAAATCGTATCGAATATATTTAATGCTTTAGCGTATTCTTTTGATTCGGTATAGTAACAAGCATACAGATATTCAATCATTAAAAAGAAATAGGAATGTTGGCATTGTCGGTTTATAGACTCGGTTTGTTGCAAATAATTAAGGGCTTCAGGTAGGTGATGCGTCTGAATATTATAGAATGCCTGACAATAATTAAGATAAAAAACATCTCCTAGATTCTTGTCTTTGTTTGAAAGAGATTCCAATTGCTGGATATCTGCTTCTATATTTGTCATTTGCCGGAATTTAAGCTTTGTCAGAATAATACAAGTTAAAATCGTCTTGGCATATTGGTTTGCATCAGGTACTTTGGAGATGATCTCTAATGCTTCTTTATAAGATTCGATTGCCGCTAAAGGCGTTGATGAATTTAAGTAAGTATTTCCGATTGCTTGCAGCGAAAGTGCTGTTCCTAGTGGGTAACTCATCTCTTTCGCTTTTTGATACATCGAGTTCGCTTTGTCTATGGCCAAACTGAAATGACCTTCTGTAATCAATGCCCGGACAGTCAGTAGTTTTAGTTGGAATAAAAGTGAATAATGTTGTTGCTCTTCTAATTCGGGTTCCAGTAGTTTCTCCCATACAGTGATACTGTCGGTAGAAATTTCGGTACTGAATGGTGTATTGTATTTGAATAATGGTTTTAACAGAAACAGGCGCTCTTGGTTGGTGTGCGCTGCATATAGGGTAACCGATATAAAAATGGCTACAGCTACTGCTATGATATGATGTTTGTGCTTATTCACTTAATAATTAGCTGCTTGCTCGTTAGTTCATCTGCAAAAGAAATAAAAAGAGCGAAGATTACAAAACAATCCTCGCTCTTTTTATTATTTTATTTTCTTTTTGAGAATTTCGCGTGCTCCGGGACCTTCGTGATTGGGATAACCTGGAGCATGTTTTCTGCAACGTGGGTCAGCGTCCACTTTCAGAGTACGGTAATCATCTTTGCTATGTTTGATATAGTCATTGAGCATTGCACGGTGTTCTGTAAGAACTTTGACATATTTAGGATCTTTAGCAAGATTTTGACGTTCTCCCGGATCTTTCTTCATGTCGTAAAGTTCTTCTCCGTTACCTTCCAAATAGTGGGTGTATTTGTATCTTGGTCCACGTACCATGCGTCCGGGAGTAGTGATATATTCATATTCGCTGTGCCATTCGGATACTACATACGGATGAGTTTTCATCTGCTTTTTTCCCTTTAATGTCGGGGCAAGGCTGATTCCTGCTTTTTCGGCTGGGACGGGAATTCCTGCTAAATCACAAAGGGTAGGCAAGAGGTCGAGTGTCGGTTGTGTGAGAAGATGGTCTACGGGCTTCTTCTGGTGTTTGATACCGGGTCCTGCAAAGATAAACGGAACATTTGTCATTTCATCGTAGAAACTGATGTGTTTAGTTACCATACGGTGGGAGGCCATTCCGTCACCGTGATCGGCTAAGATGACTATAATAGTATTCTTACCGGCAGGTGTGGAATAGAGTGCTTTTAAAACGCTGTCTACTTGCTTGGATACCATTTTTGTATAATGTTGGAAAGCGGCAATGTAATGACGGTAGTTTTCTTCACTCCAATGTGAGGCTTGTGTCATTCGTCGATGGCTGCAACAAATATATTGTACCGGAGCAGGTATGTTGTTCCAATCTTCTACGTCGAAATTGGCAGGTAGTTCGGGGAGAGTACCACTAATAGGACGATCGGTGTGTACTCCTTCGTTTGCTCCTACAAATCCGCATATGTTGTGTGGATTTTGGAAATCGGTAATGCAAATAAAGGGCTTTTGGGGAGGATTACTTAAATAGGCAACTGCATCTTCACAAGTTCCTACATCCAGGAAGCTATCGTTGTTGACTGGAAATTCCGGATCGGTAAATGGCTTGGCTACCGGTTCTTTATGTTTAAAACCTCTTAGTGAGCCCATGTCGTGAGTCTTTCCAAAGTGTACTGCATCATAACCGTTTTCGGAGAAAAGGCTTCCTAATGTCGGTATGTTTTCCGGTATGCGTGTGTTGATAGGTTCACTGGAATTGGAACGTACATTTGTTTCGTGAGGCATCATACCACTCCATAACGCTGCACGTGAAGGTTGGCTGAGGGGACAGCCCACATAGGCATTAGAGAAGATCACTCCTCTGGAAGCAACTTCGTCCATAGGGAGGGTGCAACCTGGTGTTTGTCCGTAAGCTCCTACGACACGTTGTGTTAAATGGTCGCATTGGATAATCAGGAAATTGGGCTTTTCTTGTGCCTGAGCTGCTACGCTACATAAGGCTAATCCCATGAATGGATAAATCGTTTTCATTTTTGGTTAGAATTAAGTAATAATTGATTTGGAAGCAAAAGTAGCAAAAAAGAGAATGCAGAAAAGACTAGGGGAGTTGTTTTGGACGTCAGTGATAGTAATTTGTACAAAAATGGAATAGTGTCGAGGAGGAGAGAAGTAGAATAGGCTGTAATTAAAATGCAGATTAACACAGACTGGAACAGATAATAAGAATTAATCTGCGGCAATCTGTGTTAATCTGCATTCTTAAGAATTTATTTGTTGATTTCCTTTTTAGCTGTTCATACTCATAAGGAATTCATCGTTATCTCTGGTTTTTTCCAGACGGTCTTTTACAAAATCCATAGCTTCAATCGGATTCATATCTGCAAGGTATTTACGTAATATCCACATACGGTCAAGAGTCGTTTTGTCAAGTAACAAGTCATCGCGACGAGTGCTGGATGCAGTGATGTTGACAGCTGGGAAGATACGTTTGTTAGACAGGTTGCGGTCAAGCTGCAATTCCATGTTACCTGTACCTTTAAATTCTTCGAAGATAACTTCATCCATCTTAGAACCGGTGTCAATCAGGGCAGTAGCAATGATAGTCAGTGAACCGCCGTTTTCGATGTTACGCGCAGCTCCGAAGAAACGTTTCGGTTTGTGAAGTGCATTTGCATCAACACCACCGGAAAGTACTTTACCTGATGCTGGAGAAACTGTATTGTATGCACGTGCCAGGCGGGTGATAGAGTCCAAGAAGATTACTACGTCATGACCGCATTCTACCAAACGTTTTGCTTTTTCCAATACGATACCCGCGATTTTCACGTGACGTTCTGCCGGCTCGTCGAAAGTGGAAGCGATAACTTCCGCGTTTACGCTGCGTGCCATATCGGTCACCTCCTCCGGACGTTCGTCAATCAGCAACATAATCATGTATACTTCGGGATGATTGGCTGCGATTGCGTTGGCGATGTCTTTCATTAAGATAGTCTTACCCGTCTTAGGCTGAGCAACGATCAATGCACGTTGACCTTTACCGATCGGAGCGAAAAGATCTACTACACGGGCAGACATAGAATCAGAATAACCGCCTTTGCAGAGTTTGAACTTTTCATCCGGGAAAAGAGGGGTTAAGTGTTCAAAAGGAACACGGTCGCGGACGAAAGCAGCGTCACGTCCGTTGATTTTCGAGACTTTTACTAGCGGAAAATATTTTTCTCCTTCCTTAGGTGGACGAATCACTCCTTCTACTACGTCGCCTGTTTTCAAGCCAAATAATTTGATTTGAGATTGCGATACATAGATGTCATCCGGAGAGGAAAGGTAATTGTAATCGGACGAACGGAGGAAACCGTATCCATCCTGCATAATTTCTAAAACTCCTACTCCGTTGAGGATGTCATCAAATTCGTAAGGTTTCTCACGCTCAATCACTTTACGCTCTTGCGGTTGCTGTGCCGGAAGGTTTTCGCTCGCATTGTTTTGCTGCGTAGCGCGTGGCATTGGCAAGCGTTGTTGGTGCTGATTCTGATTTTGGCCTTGATTTTGGTTGTTGTTACGCTGGAAATTATTATTATTAGCGTTATTGTTTGCATTGTTGTTGTCGCGTGGACGGACAATGCGTGGACGTTGTTGTTGAGATTGAGACTGTTGTTGCTGAGGTTGGGCTACTTGTTCGGGAGCTGATTGCACAGGCTCTGTCTTTGTTGCTTCAAACTTACCGAAGAGTTCTGTCGGAAGTTCAATCTTTTCAGACGGCAGATCTTCAATTGGAATGAAATCATCATCGTCAGCACCGGTCAGGATATTACTTTCTTCGTCGATAACCGGTTCAGCTTTTTTTTGCGGTTTGGCAACCACCTTTTTTTCTACAGCTTTTTCTGCAGCGGGTTTATCTTTTTCCACAGCAGATTTGCTAGGCTTTTCTTTCTTCTCGGTAGATTGTTGCTGTGCCGGAGTTGTTTTTTCCGTTGTTTCGGGTGCTTTCTCCGCAACTACAGGCTTCGCTTCGACACTGTTGGAAGCTACCTGCTTCGTTTCTTCAACTTCTTTTTTATCAGTTGTATCTGAATTTTTGCGCGGACGGCCTACTTTACGTTTAGGAGCAACAGCGTTTTCTGTTTTGGCTTCAACAGCAGGAGTTTCTTTTTCTTTGTTTGTTGTTTCTTCTTTGGGAGCTTGCTGTGCTTTTGCAGGAGCAGCTTCTTTTGTTTTTGTTACTTCTCCGGTCTTTGTTGCGGAAACCACTTTGTCCTCTTTTTTAGCCGGAGTTACACGTGAGCGCTTTTTCTTTTCTTCCTTGCGTTCTTCCTTGAGTTTGTCTGCGGCTACTTTCTTGGTGGCTCCTACAATAGCTTGTTCATCGAGTATTTTGTAAACAAGGTCTTCTTTCTTGTATGAGTCTGTTTTTTTTATGCCTAGTTCTTTGGCAATAATTTGAAGTTCCGACAGATCTTTGTCGTTTAATTGGATAATGTTATACATATAGTATGGTAAGTTATTAATATTTCTTTTTTTGCTGAATTATGGACAGCATTACTACAGCTCATGGCTACAGATATGCGAGCATACGTTTTGTTTTTTATTCTGAATTAGGGATGTATATGTTGAATCGTAGAATGTTTCAACGGGGCAAAGATAATAATTTTTTTTGGATTCATATACAATCAACCGTTTTTTTCCACGTAAAAGTGTATCTTTGCTAGATAAAAGAAAATAGTATGACAGTAAATGAAGCTTATTTAATTTATTTTTCGCCCACCCATACTTCTAAACAAATAGCGGAAGCGATTGTTCAAGGGGCAGGCATAAAAAATATTTTTCCTATAAATGTAACTCAGCAAGCAGCGGAGGAAGTTGTGATTCCTGCATCTGCATTAGCCATTGTGGTAGTTCCTGTATATGGAGGGCATGTCGCTCCTTTGGCGATGGAACGTTTACGGAACATTCGTGGTTTGGATGCTCCTACGGTGTTGGTGGCGGTCTATGGAAATCGGGCTTATGAAAAGGCTTTGATGGAGTTGGACGCTTTTGCCACACCTCATGGAATGAAGGTGATTGCCGGGGCTACTTTTATAGGGGAGCATTCGTATAGTACTGACAAGTATCCGATCTCAGCCGGACGTCCTGATGATTCTGATTTGTCTTTTGCTGCGGATTTTGGGAAAAAAATAATGGAAAAGGTGCAGGTTGCCGAGAATATGGATAAACTTTATCCGGTAGATGTGCGCGCCATCAAACGTCCGAGTCAGCCTTTTTTCCCTTTGTTCCGTTTTTTGAGAAAGGTTATTAAGTTGCGCAAAAGTGGTATGCCTCTTCCCCGTACTCCGTGGGTAGAAGATGAGAGTATGTGTACTCATTGTGGATTGTGCGTGACGCATTGTCCGGTAGGAGCTATAACGAAAGGAGATGAATTGCATACGGATGAGACTAAATGTATCAAATGTTGTGCCTGTGTGAAAGCCTGTACTAAGAAAGCGCGAATCTATGATACTCCTTTTGCAGCTTTGCTGTCTGACTGTTTCAAAAAACAGAAACTTCCTCAGACCATTCTATAGATAATCACCCGTTTAGTTGTTTCGTCAATACGAAAGCGGTTATCTGTTCGTTCACCTATCAACCATGCGATGCGTTCTCCGCAGCAGAGTACCCATTGACGTTCCTTTTGGCTGATAGAAAACTTGCGGTCGGTCAGATAATCGCTTATTTTTTTCTTTCCTTTCATTCCGAAGGGCACAAAGGTGTCACCGGTCTGCCATTTCCGGCAACAGATTGCTTCATTCAGTTTGTCTGCATCGAAACAGGCTGTTTGTTTCTCTTGTGGAATCTGAAAGTCGAAAGTATATTCTTGTTCTTCTCTGATCAGTTGAAAAGGAGGAGTCGCCTTGCTTACAGATTGAACGGCTTCCAATAACAAGAATTCTCTATCTTTTATTATTCTCCATTCTTTACAGCAAAATTGCTTTCCCGGTTGACTGTGGAGCGAACTGGCGATGTCTTTTATTTGTGTAGAGTTGAAGCCTAATGGATGAAACACCTCAAAAAGGATGGCTTCGGGGGCTGGCTCTTTTAGCAGAGAACTGATCCGTATACCTTCTGCTGTAATGATTTTTGTCTTGGCTTCTTCTATATATTTATTATATAGAGTGGCTACATCATTTAAGTAATTGCTGGTTTCTATCAAGTTGTTTTTGACGGACGGATTGATCGTCTGCATGAGTGGAAGAAGGTTGAGGCGTATTTTGTTGCGGGTGTATTCATCTTCCAGATTCGTGCTGTCGGTTACGTATTCCTGTTGGATACTTTGAAGGTAGTGAATGATTTCTTCCCTATTAATACAAAGTAAAGGGCGTACGACTACTCCGTTACGGGGACGGATTCCTAACAAACCGGTGATTCCTGTTCCTCTGATGAGATTCAGCAATATTGTTTCTACGCTGTCATCTTGATGATGGGCGACGGCGATGACATCCGCCTGGCAATCCTTCCTCGTTTTTTCAAACCAATTATAACGTAGTTCACGGGCGGCCATTTCGATGGAAATATGTTTTTCGGTTGCGTGTCGGGTAGTATCAAAATCAATGGTATGCAGGTTTATTTTATATTTTTCGCATAATTGGCGGACGAACTGCTCGTCTCGATTTGATTCTTCACCGCGCAGGTGGAAATTACAATGCGCAGCTTCACAACGGTAACCTGCTGTATGCAGGATGCATAACAATGCAACTGAGTCGGCACCACCGCTCAATGCCACCAGAATCTTATTTTCAGAAGAGAATAAACCTTCTTTTTCTATATATTGTGTAACCCGATGTTGTATCATATTTTGCAAAGATAATGGTTTATTGAAGTATCTCAAGTGAATGTCGCTTGTTTTTAATGGCAGATGGATATTTTGTGGATGAAAATATCTGTTATTTAAAAACAATCTAAATAATTTGCGTGCTCCAAAGTTATGAATTATCTTTGCCGAAAATTTTGAGAGTTATGCGTTTGTCCGAATTAAAAACAGGCGAAAAAGGTGTCATCGTTAAAGTATTGGGGCACGGTGGTTTTCGTAAACGTATTGTGGAGATGGGCTTCATTAAGGGAAAAACGGTTGAAGTGCTGTTGAATGCTCCACTAAGAGATCCCATTAAATATAAGGTTCTAGGTTATGAAATTTCTCTTCGTCGTCAGGAAGCCGAAATGATTGAGGTGGTCAGTGAAGAAGAGGCTAAGAAATTGGCTGAAGAGACTATTTACCACGAGGGACTGCCTGAGGATATTTCTGTAAAAGAAGAAGACATGAAACGGCTGGCGCTGGGTAAACGCCGTACCATTAATGTCGCTTTGGTCGGCAATCCAAACAGTGGCAAGACTTCTTTATTTAATTTAGCTTCCGGTGCTCACGAGCATGTGGGAAATTATAGTGGTGTGACCGTGGACGCCAAAGAAGGGTATTTCGATTTCGAAGGTTATCATTTCCGGATCGTTGATTTACCGGGAACATACTCTTTGTCTGCTTATACACCCGAAGAAATTTATGTCCGTCGCCATATTATCGACGAAACTCCGGATGTCATTATTAATGTGGTGGACTCTTCCAATTTGGAACGGAATTTATATCTGACTACCCAATTGATTGATATGAATGTCCGCATGGTCGTGGCTTTGAATATTTATGATGAATTGGAGAACAGTGGAAATACATTGGACTATCGTTTATTGAGTAAATTGTTCGGAGTGCCTATGGTGCCTACTGTCAGTAAGAAAAATCGTGGATTGGATACCTTGTTTCATGTCGTTATAAATCTTTATGAGGGAGTCGACTTCTTTGATAAACACGGAAATATGAATCCGGAAGTTCTCAAAGATTTGACTGAATGGCATGATTCTTTGGAAGACCGGAAACACCATGAAGAGGAACATCTCGAAGATTATGTGCGGGAACATCGGAAGACCGGACGTGTCTTTCGCCATATTCATATTAATCATGGTCCTGATTTGGAGAGGGCTATTGAGGCTGTGAAAGAGGAAGTATCAAAGAATGAATATATTCGCCATAAATATTCCACTCGTTTTCTTTCTATTAAGTTATTGGAGAATGATCCGGATATAGAACGTTTTGTACGTACTTTGCCGAATGCTGAAAGCATTATCGGTATTCGTGATAAGATGGTGAAACGCATACAGAGCACGATGAATGAAGATTGTGAGTCTGCCATAACAGATGCGAAATACGGTTTCATCAGTGGTGCATTGAAAGAAACATTTACTGATAATCATTTGGAACAGACGCAGACGACCAAAGTGTTGGATGCTATCGTTACTCACCGTATTTGGGGGTATCCTATTTTCTTCCTGTTTATGTATTTGATGTTTGAAGGGACATTTGTACTCGGCGAATATCCCATGATAGGGATTGAATGGCTGGTTGAGCAGATTGGTGATTTGATTCGTAATAATATGTCTGAAGGGCCATTGAAAGATATGCTGGTTGACGGTATCGTTGGCGGAGTAGGAGGTGTGATTGTTTTTCTGCCGAACATCTTGATTCTGTATTTCTGTATATCGTTGATGGAGGACTCAGGATATATGGCACGTGCTGCATTTATAATGGATAAGATCATGCATAAAATGGGGCTGCATGGCAAATCGTTTATTCCGCTCATTATGGGGTTCGGATGTAACGTGCCCGCTATTATGGCTTCCCGTACGATAGAGAATCGAAAAAGTCGGCTTATTACCATGTTGGTTAATCCGTTGATGTCTTGCAGTGCTCGTCTGCCTATCTATTTATTATTGGTAGGAGCATTTTTCCCGAACAATGCGAGTCTGGTCTTGTTGAGTATTTATGCAATAGGTATATTTTTGGCGGTCTTGTTAGCGAGACTGTTTAGTAAGTTTTTGGTGAAAGGGGACGATACTCCGTTTGTGATGGAGCTTCCTCCGTACCGGATGCCGACAGCAAAATCTATCTTCCGTCATACATGGGAGAAAGGGGCGCAATATTTGAAAAAGATGGGAGGAATTATTATGATTGCTTCTATTATCATTTGGTTTCTGGGATACTATCCGAATCATGATGCGTATGAGACGGTAGCCGAACAGCAGGAAAATTCATATATAGGTCAGCTTGGGCGTGCGATAGAACCGGTGATTAAGCCTATGGGGTTTGATTGGAAGCTGGGTATCGGTCTGATTTCGGGAGTAGGAGCGAAAGAGTTGGTGGTAAGTACTTTGGGGGTTTTATATGTGGATGATCCGGAGGCTGATGAGGCTAGTTTGGCTGAACGGATTCCGATAACACCGTTGGTTGCATTCTGCTATATGTTGTTTGTTTTGATTTACTTTCCATGTATTGCGGCATTGGCAGCTATCAAACAGGAATCCGGAAGTTGGAAATGGGCGCTTTTTGCAGCTTGCTATACTACGGTATTGGCATGGATTGTGTCATTTACTGTTTATCAGATTGGAGGATTGTTTGTATGAATAATTGGCAGGAATGGGTAGTGGGAGTACTGGTTGTACTCTGCATTGCCCGATTGGTATATGGTATTTATACTTTTTTTCGTCGTACGCGAGATAGTGGAAATCCTTGTGACAGTTGTGTAAGTGGCTGTGAACTAAAGGATATGATGGAAAAGAAAAGAAAGGAGTGCGGTGTAAAGAAAAAAAGTACAAAGAAAAATTGCTGTGGATAGTTGGTAGTTTCAAAATTTGTACTACCTTTGCAACCGCAAACGAGAAAAGACGGTTCCTTGGATGAGTGGCTTAGTCAGCGGTCTGCAAAACCGTGTACGGCGGTTCGAATCCGCCAGGAACCTCAACAAACCCCTTCAGGTGAATTCTGGAGGGGTTTTTCTTTGCTCTTAATTGAAAATGGTACTACATTGGTACTGCAAAATTAGAGTAGGAAAGTGGGATTTTCTTCTCACACGTGTAATGACCCCTAAAAAAATCTTCATGCTTATTTCTTTTCCTTTTTTATGGCCTCCACAAAATTCGCATTTTGAGAATTTATTTCATACGTGCGTAATGACTATGGAAAAATCTTTGTAGTGTATTAGTTCCAAATAACGGTATTCGGAAGTTTGGTTCTAATAACTTTCATTATTGCAATTAATTTTGCTTTCCGAATAATTCTAAAGCCAAATCATGATCTATCACAATAGTTCTCCCTCTTTGTTTTATTGCCTCATCTAGTATTCCCGATGATTTTATTTTTGAAGCATGTCGCTTTGTGCAGTGTAATAAATCGGCTAATCCCTGTAAACCATATACATATCTTTTTTCTTCTATCTGTTTGATTTTTGAGATAAGGCTGGTTATTAGTTCTTTTAAATCTCCTACTGTTAAGTCAATTAGGCGAGTGTCGTCTGAAAATCGTCTTTCTATCCCTATCATAGTATTATTATTAAGTTATAAGTCAATCTCCAACAATTGCTTTTTCAGCTCTTTTCTGATTATTTCCTATTTAAAATGGCATCAATATCAGATTGTCTATAAAGCCTTTTTCCTTCAACTTCTATTACACGTAAATATCCATTTTTATTCCACTGATATAATGTGCTACGGTTGACATGCAATAGTTTTGCGGTTTCATTGGGAGTAAGGTATTCTTTGGGTTGCTTTGTTTCTAAAATCAAACGTTCTATATCATCTTTTGACTGTTGGAGAAGATAATCTGCAAATTCTTTTAGCTCCTTGATCGTAATCGTTATAGAAATATTTAAATCGCTTTCCAATAAATCTTGTAATTTCATAATTTGTTGATTTTATATTAAATTGCTTTTGGCTATTTTATCTACATCTGTATTTTTTGAAGACACTTTAGAATGTTTCCATCCTCAACAGCTTCCATAATTTCATGCAGTTTGTAGTATATATGTCCTCTAGGTTCGGAAATTTCGTCACCTTCTTCGTTTACCATTGTTTCAATACAAAATTGATAAGGGAATACTAGTTTCCGTTTCTCTAAATTTCTGATAACTCCACGACCAAAACATCTTTCTGCATCAGACCTGCAGATAAGAATCTTTTTGTTTTTGAGGTTTGCATTCCTTTCATTCCTGTATGCTTCAATACCTAATTTAATACCAATCTCAATGGCTTGCTTAATAATCGGATCTATTTCCATGTTTTTTTTCTTTTTGTTAAGTGACAAATGAACGAAATAACAGGGAATATTTATGCTTAGGAATAATTGGAATGTAGTCAATTCAGGAAAGAAGTAAAACCTAAACTAATTGTAATTAGAGACTTGATAATATAAATTCAGAAGTATAAATAATACTAGCTGTCTATTATTATAATCTTGGTAGCATAGGTTCATCAATAGGTCTTTTATCTAAAATGCATACCGGGCAAATTCTAAGAGAATCGAATTTCTTATCAAGTGCCTCCATAATATTACTTTCTGTGAGTTTTCTTTTATGAGTGCCATGTGATGTATAAGTACAAAATTGATTGCCAAATAGTCTAACTTCAATGGGTATTGCTAAATGAGTGTGTTTATAATCACCATTATTACCGAAATACGCAATAATAATTTTGCCATTAATCAATGCTTGGCAGGCATCTTTCTTGTTTATCATGGGATAAAGTTTTTTGATTTTGTTTTTAGTGGATGGAAAAGATTATAAGCCAAATCTTTTTAATTGTTTAGGAGTAACCAATGGGGATGATTTCAAAGCTCCAATAATGAGTTCTAAATCATTATTGGTTAACTTCCCGTATCTTCCTTCTCCTTCATATCTGTCTATAAAGTTATCGGCTGTAATTTCTTTGAGTTCAGCACAGCAGACAAAGCTATTCTTCTTCAAGAAAGGATAGTCACTGACAGTTATTGGATAGTGCAGTTCCTGTAGTTCTTTCGAAATATTGGTATTGATATTGCTGTTAATGACAACAAAACCGATAAGAGCATTATTTGCTGTTTTTCCTACGACAATGAAATATTTGTCACGGTCGTTATCGCCTTTGTTTTTGGGAATTATTCCTTCTTTTGGGGTTAATCTCATTTTAAAGATATCTCCCTTATCTATATTGGGTAAAACAAGTTTTGATTTTGCTTTATTGGATAAAATATCAGCAATAGATGCTCCCATGTCTTAAAAAGCAAGTTTGTTTATCTCTTCGTTTTCTTTGATATATTCTATCATGCTTTCATTCGCTCCACCTGCTTTTGCTATTAGAATTGTATCCATAGGGTATGCCTTTTGCTTTTCCCATGCATTTCTCCATGCTTCATCGTGAGATTTTATAGACAGAGTATCTATATCAACATTTTTATTTTCTTTTATAGAAGTATCAAGGCAATCAATATCTGATTGCGATAATTCTTCCATATCTGGTAATTCTTTTGCACTCAGTATAAAATAATATGCGGAATCTGGAGATTCAATGGCATTTGAAATAATTGATAGAGGTGAATTATTAACGGCAGTAGCTTGTTTGGTTGCTACCTTTATTGCATCAAATAAAACAGAGGGAACAGGTCCTTTAGGCAATGCACAGAAAGTATCTTGAATGATTCTTCTTCCATATTTAGCATAATGAGCTCTATCCGCAAAATACAGTATTTTGAACAAATGAAAATAGTCTATTTCGTCACATTTATTTATGACGTATAGTACCACAGCTTTTAATTTAAGCATTTCATCTATCGTTAATTCCTTTATTTTCATTCCTTTGCTCTTTTTTCTGATGCAAATATAGCATGTTTTTATTGTTTTCTTTATCTCATTTTATCTTATTTCGCTTTTTTATAGTCGTTTCTTACTCGAAATATGCCGTAAAACATAAAAGCAATAGTATGTTTGTACTATAATGTGAGATTTTCTCACGTTTTCTTATATCGCTTTACTCGAATAACGCTCGTTTTCTCACCTTTCCAAATATTTCTTACCATGAATCCGGGAATAAAGAAAGGGCAGCCCTAAAGCTACCCTTTCCCGCTAATTGGCGTCAACTAATGTGCCGGAACCGAAGTCCCCTGACTTAAATATTATCACGATATATTAGCATTATATTTTTTGTTGTATTCCTGTGTAAGTTTCCGACTATATTTTTCTTGCTTTCGGGCTTTCTTCTCTATCCTCTTACATTCCTTTTCTTTCTTTGCTATCTTCTTCATGATAATAGTCTGGCGTTTATTCGATACCTCATTCTTACCTTCTAATTCAATCAGCCGAGCTGTCACATACTGGATCGTGGAATAATAAGCATCAATCATTTGTTTTGTACTTATTGTGGGAGTGTCTATCATTAACTCTCTTTGATCTATTGATAAATTACTAAGCTGATGTACTCTTATTTGTTCTTTGATGAACTCTTGTAATTCTGTATTTTTCTCTGTGATTAAATCTTGTAAATTAATTGTTTCCATTGTTCTTAAAGTTATATTGATTGATTTCTGTTATTATCGTTAAACATTTCATCCCAGATGCAAAAAGCAAGAAGGATGATACAAATAATTAGTGTAGCGTTCATAATTGATTAAACATCAAAGAAGTGTTCGCCCTTTCTCCTAAATATCCTATAGCCAGTGTATAGGCATCCAAATACTATCAATATCTCCATCTCGTTATAGTTTAATGGTTGTAACCTGTTGATATATTGTGGAGGCTCTTATTATCTCTAATGGTGTGCCGGTCACTTCTATTGCCGTGTACTCTTCGTATTCGAATACCTTATGCTTTATACCTTCCATCCCTAATATAGTGGTGAAAGCGTACATCTGTTTGCTCTCATGGAGCTTATAAACCTTTGTTTCTGTCATATAGTATAATTTATGATAGGAGTTGGGTTGAAACCACCCCCATCCGGTTAATAATTCAGTGAAAGAGAAGCACCTATTTTCACAAACCAGTACTTCCATGAAAACAAATCAATGATTATGAATGACTTAATTAGTCACCGCAATACGAGCCACACCCGTAGCCCATTGCACGACTAATACGGTTTTGATACTCGTTGTAAGAGATGCCCTCTTTGCGTGCTGCTATCTCGGCTTTCATGCGTTCCGCTTTGGCTTCCGCTTCTCTTCTGATCCGGTCGGCTTCGATTTGTGCACGAAAAAGAACCGAACTAATAGCGGCCTGCTCTCTTTTCTCACGTGCCTTTTCTTCACGTACTTTTTCTTCCTCTTCGATTGCTTTGCATTTTTCTGCTATAGACTTTTCCCATTTTGCTGTTTTCCAAGATTTACGGAGTGCATCGGCAAATGTCGGGTACTTTGCATGAGCGTTCGTGAATAGTGCCCAAGCTCTCTTCATTATCTTGCTTAAATCGTAACGTGCCATATCTTTATAATTATCGTTTAACTTTAATTTTATGACACAAATATACATCAAAAGATAATTTGCACCAAATATAAAGAGAAGAAAATTATCTTTAAATGTAAATTTAACGTTTTGCATTATCTTAAAATGATATTTTATTCTATATTTGCGCTATGATAACAATTAACATTAAATGTATATGAAGCTAAGGATTAAAGAGGTGTGCCAAATGCGCAATACCACACAAAAGGAACTTGCAGAAAAAATAGGTGTTTCAGAGGTGACATTAAGTCGTGCGTCAAATGGAAATACATCGTTACCGTTACTTGAAAGGATTGCCGATGTATTGGAAGTTGATATAGCAGAGTTGTTTGCGCCTTCTTCCGGTGGTATTATTGGAGTGATCCGCATAAGAGATACCAACTACAATATAAATAGTGTGCCGGATTTGTCTCGGTTACTGGATAGAATAGAAAGCAGGGAAATTGTTTTATAATATCAAAGTAGAATGAATATGAGCAAAACATTTAATATCTATTGCGACGAAAGTACACATTTGAAAAACGATGGACATCCATACATGCTTCTAGGGTATGTAAGTATTGCATATCCACAAATAAAGATGGCAAGAGAGCAAATTAAAGCCATCAAGGCAAAACACAATTATGAAGGTGAGTTGAAATGGACTAACGTACATGATGCAACATACCCGATGTATAATGAACTTGTTGACTATTTTTTCATGACAGATATGAAGTTTAGAGTTGTCATTGTGGATAAGTCTCAAATAGATGAAACTCGCCCTGAATATACTTTCAATGATTTTTATTTTAGGATGTATTATCAGCTTCTACATCATTTAACTGATATGGAGAATGAGTATAATGTTTTTTTTGATATAAAAGATACATGCAGCCATAACAAACTTCATAAGCTACGAGAGATTTTAAAATGGAACTCATCTATTAGACATTTTCAATTCATACGTTCTCATGAAAGCTGCTTTGTGCAATTGGCGGATATATTAATGGGAGCCATAAATTATAATCTACGAATTGAAAAAGGCGATGTGGAAGGCAAGGTTATTGCCAAAAAGAAGATTGTAGATAAGATACGAGAACATGCAAATATTTCATTGAATCGAACAACACCTTTATCTAAGAAGAAGTTTAATCTATTCTTTATCTCATTAAAATAACAATTATGCCCTTCAATTTATTAAAGAAATATCCTGAATTGCTTGAAATTCTACATTTGAATGAGCATCAACGTAAAAAATCTCTTATGGGAGTCTATAAAAGAGATATAGAAGACAATCCTAATTTCAAGTTTAGAGAGAAGCAAATTTATCCTATAAAATCGGATGGGGAAGCCGATATGGGGCGACAATTTACTCACCTTACTTGTGAAGAAATACAAGAAATAGATGAGAATGGAAATCTATTACCATCTAAACGAGTTTTTGAAAAAGACCGTTCTCAACGGCTACATTGGATTAATCATCATATTAAAGAAATGTCTCCTGATAACGTCGAAGTTTTTAGTGTAACAGAACGTGATCAGAAGAAGCGTTGCGATGTTACAAAAACATATATTTATGATAAAAAAGAGAAATATGTGATAGTTCTTGAATGCCAAAGAAAAAGCTCTTACTACTTGTTGACAGCCTATTATCTAAATAAAGAATATGCGGAAAAGAGTATAAAGAAGAAGATGAAGAAACGATTACCGAACATTGAGTAAAAACGCAGGGCTCAGATTTATATCAAGATAAACCGAGCCCCGAAACTCCTTCTATTTATAGATGAGCGTTGCAAATATACGCTGTTATATTTAAATATACAACAATTTTTATATCATCATTGTTTATTTAACATCGTGGTATAAAATTATACTCCTATTTTACAGTTCCCAAATAGGGTGAGGAGGAGGCATTTCCGAACGGTCTAAAATCTTGAAATCACAATCTGTGATGTCAAGTTGGGGTGGTACTCGCAAGCTTCCTTTTGCATTTACTGAACGGGTTTTAGCTGTGTTTTCCGGTATCTGCCCACAATTTTGTGGAGATATCAATCCGCTTTTGATATGATCCGCTAATTTTATATCTTTGCCGTATCAAATAGTATTTTAGTCGTCGAGATAACGAAAACAATCAAAGGTATTACCCTTTGTTTCTGTAGGGCTAATCATTCATATAATATTTATATTATTTGGCCGTCCCGTCGTGACGATGTGATGAACAATAAGGGAGCAATGCTTTGTGTGTTGCTCTTTTTTATGTGGGCGGAAATTTGCGCTCTCATTGATAATCAGACGGTGCGCAAAGATGCGTATGGTAAAATGTTTGCTTCGGAATTTGGCAGCTATTTTACTGAGCTGAAAATTAACAGTTTGTTATTACCAACAATTTTAATGTTAGGTTGTTGATTGTCTTTAAATAATATATATGATAATAGCCATATCCGAAGAATTGCTGTTTAAGCTAGTAGAATTTGCAGAAAATCTAGGTCGTAAAAAAGAACGAATTAGTTTATTCAAAGAATCTCAATTTATATCTCAAAATCAGGCACATATCCGGTATGGCAAAGGAAATGTTACTAAATGGGTTAAAGCTGGCATAGTGAAGAAATATAAAGATGCTGATGGAAAGTTACGTTCCGGCGTCCGTTATGATGTGCTTGACCTGGAATCAGCCGTTTTTAAATGTAATTATATGAAAGAACTTTCCCCTTTGGCAAAGGCTGAAATGAGAGAAATAATAAGCCCCGTTCCTTGATTGGTTCGGGGCTTTTGTTTATACTTAACCATTAAAACTATAATTTATATTCATCATTCAGATGTTTCATAACCCTTTTTATTGTTGAGGCGGATAATTTATACTTGTTTGAAAGAAAGTCCCGAATCTCGGTTTCTTTTCGTCCTTCTGCAAGCATATCTCTATACTCATAGAACATATCAAGATACATTATATCATCTGCGCTCACTCCGTTTCTGTTCATTGTAGCGAGTAGAAAGCGGCTTGATGCTAAAACTTCATATACTTTCATCTGCTTTTGGGGTATAAGGTAAGAAATCAAAGCCTTTAAACTCTTTACTGTTGATGGTATGAGTTACCTTTTGTTTTTCAGAAAGACCTATAATTCGGGAAACTATATTGGGATTAAACGCTCCAACAATAGCACCTTCTAATTGTTGTGTCCTGATAATATTTTCTATGCGTGTAATGACCGGGAAGAAATCTTCATTTGCACCCTCTTTAAATTTCCGCCAATATGATGAACTAACATCTAAATAAGCCATTAAGCCGGTTAGAGAGTAAGGATGTTGTGTAGGGCTTTCTTCCTTTTCCTTTATTTCTCCTTTCGTTTTATTCTTGATTGCTTTCCATGGAGTCCTGTCGCAATGGTCAAAATACTTACAGGCTGCTTCCCACAACTGTTCAGGAGAAGCAAAACGCTTGCTTCTCCCATGCCTGTTTCTCAACTTCCAAAATTGGTTTCCTTTAGGTGCAGACATAACTAATGTTCTTTTAATTGTTTGATTAAATCCGCTTCTTCCTGATTCTTGACTACAACGGTCAATCCGGTAGAGACTTCTCCGGAATGCTCGGTATTCTGTTTGTTCTTCCATCTGTCAGGAGCAAGGTTTGTGAGAAGGAATATTCCGGCTCCCACATTAGGCTCAACATTCTTCTTTGTTTTTATCTGTCTCTTGATTTGCGGCTTACCGTTTACGTCTTGGTATTCTGTCCTTACTTCCTCGTATTCATACCCGATGGCAGACCTTGCAAGGGAAGAAACAACATTGCGCTCTAACCCGTTTTTGAAATCTTCTTTCGCCTTTTTTATAGCAGTTCCGAAAGTTTCATTTTCCATCCACCGGTAATAGGTACTCTTTCCGATTCCCATTACATTACAAAAGTCAATAAGCTTTGCACCACCATAATCTATAAGTCCGTTTTCACATATCCAGTCAACGCACTTTTGGATTATCTCTTCATTAAATTTTGCCATATTTTCAATAGTTTTTAATTAATATATTATAAGCTCCCTAAATTTTCAAGTACTTCAACTCGTTTTCCAACTGTGTTTATCTCGGTAACGGAAACCACCGGATTAGGCATCATCTGGACTCCTTTTGCAACTGCCCTAGCAAGCATATCCTCTCCCATGGTCTGGTTACTTGACGCTGTGATATTTATCGGTACTCCACCACCTATTTGGTTAAACGAGGAAAGGATCGGAGCAAACAATTCTGTAGCTCTTGCCGTCATTACTGATTCACCATTACTTAGTTGTGCCGGTATGCTATCACTCGTTCCGGTTCCCGGTCCGGTAACTAGTCCACCGGTTGCAAACTTGGCGGATTTCACGGTTTTAATGGCGGTTGCAATATTTGCCATAATTGTAGTGACAGTTGTCGCTATAGCCGCAATGTTACCAGGGAATGGAACCGATTGCGCCTGTGCGATACCCGCTGCAAGAGCCTTACCTGTATTTACCGCAATTTCTCCCAAGGCAAGAACTTTCGACAACTTGGCAAATCCTTCGTTCACCTCTCCCAAAGCATCAATGGCACTTGTTAAATCATTGTATAGCAACTTCATGCTGTTAATTTTGGCAGTTTCTATCTGTACTTCAATCTCTGCAATTTTTTGTTTTTGCTCGACTTTTCTTCGGTTATACTCTTCGTCGGTTTCGTCCTCCTGTTGCCTCATATTGTCGAGAACTTCGTTCTCTTGTGTCAAAGAAGTTTGTAATTCCTGAATCTCATAGGCATATTGCGCTTGTTTCAATTGTGATTCGGAGGCTCCTTCATTTGCCAATTTTTGCAATTTAATGTTGTTTTGGGATTCCAATAAATCCAACTCCGCTTTGGCTCTGTCTTCCAGGGCTTTCTTTTGTTTATCCCATATTTGTTTGTTGGCGGCATCAACAAGTTCAGCTTCTTTCTTTTTGTATTTGTCTATTATCGCCAGTTTCATTTCTTCCGTCAGCTCGGTGTCTGACAAATCCGCTTGGCGTTGAATTTTTAACTGTTCCAGTTTCAGCTCCAGTTCTTTGTCAGAACCTTTTTTAACTGATTCAAGTTGTAGCTCTATGAGCTTCTGTCTATTGGCAATTTCCTTTTGCAGTTCTTCATCCGACAACTTTTGCAATGCCATCTTTTTTTGTTCTTCCAAAGCATATATTTGCTTGTTTATGGCTTCTTGTGTTTTGGGCGTCAAATCCTTTTCTGTGGTAAGACGGGCTTGTAGGTCTTTTATCTGTCTGTCATATTGATGTTCTATTACTTCGCTTTGTTTTTTCCGGCTATCCTTTACAAGTTTTAGTAACTCATCTTCCATCTTCCGTATTTCTTCAATTTCCTTTTTCTTGGCGTTAATTTCCAAACCGGATTTCTTTCCACCGTTAGCAGGAAATGTACTTTTGTCCGTAACAGGGGTATAATTTGTAATGCCCTCTATCTGTTTCTTCAAGGACTCAACGGTCGCCAACTGGTTCATGCGTTCAGCCCAAGATTTTTTTATGTCCTGGTTTATTTGGCTATTGGTGCGGTTTAATCCCAATCCCTGTTTCCAGAATGAGGCTTCATTCAACTCTTTGCTATATTTATTATTTAAGTCTACAGTTTCTCGATAATATTCCTCTTCTTGTTGCAATGTTAGGTTGAGGATTTTTAATCGCTCCTGTTTTGCCTTTTCCAAAGCTTCATTATCGGACATTCCCTGCTTGATGTATTCTTTCCGGACTTTCTCTATGTCTCCGTAAGCGGCCTTCACTTTCTCTACACCTGCAGACTGCCCGAGTTGTTTCGCTGCTGCTTCTTCTCGGTTGGATATATCTTCTACGGTGTCAAACAGCTCTCTTACCGTTTTTATTAACTCAGAGAGAACGGAATTGACAAACAGTTTCACTTTGGAGGTCATTTTCTCAAATGAACCTCCGGTAGTATCAAATAACAAGGCAATCTCTTTCGTTAATTCGGTTTGAGAATTAATTAAATCTTCTTCGGTCCTTCCCAGTTCTCCGGCTTTGTTCTTCACTTCGTCCAAGTTCGTAGAAATATCCTTTAATGTCCTAATATATTTCAAGCCTGCATCTTCTCCCGGTCCGCCAAATATATCAGCAATGGCAGTACCAACAGCTGCGGAGCTTTCCGGAAGCTCATTCAATTTTTCAGAAACAAGTTGCATAACCTCAAAAGTAGTAATAGACTCGCTTTGCAACTCCTTTTGTATTTTCTTCGAATTTAGTCCGATCCCCTCTAGTGCTGCTGCGGTGGAATCCGTCATTTCCCGAAGCCGTATGTTTGCTTCTTTAATTGTATCTATACCTTTGTCGGAGAATATGCCCTGTTTGTTGGTTTCTGCAATGATGGCTACAAACTGATCAGCAGATATTCCGGCTTCTTTGAAATATGCCGGGTATTCTTTTAAACTATCCAAGAACTCTCCGTTTGCATCCGCTCCGGCAATAAATCCATCCTTGACTACCTGCAACGCCCTTTCGGAAGTAATACCGAATTGTTTTGATATGGTATTGGCTGAGATAAGCACTTCTTTAAAGTCCTTTCCGTAATAATCTGCCAAAGCCTGCACTTCACTTCTGTAAGCCTTCAAATCGTCCCCTGACTTGTCGGTGAATTGTTTTGTCAGTTTTGTAGCCTCTACCAAACCTTTGTTGTAGTCATACCACCATTTAAAGGCAATGCCCGCACCTGCTATCCCTGCAATGCCTAAGAATACTTTGTTCTTTAAAAGAGAAGTTAGGGTATTTCCGAAAACGGAAGCTTCCGTTTTTAGATTGGAGAAGAAGCCGGAACCACTTTTGGCATTGTCTGCCATGCGTAATAGGGAATTAGCAAAAGAGTTATTCATCCCCAAAGCATTTTTGATGGATTCCTCATAGTTTCCTACATTACGGTAGAAACGTTGGGTTTCTCCTTCTGCCTCTTTGAGTGAATCGGTAATGCCGTTGATTTTATTCTTAAGTTCCTGCCCTCTGCCTGCCTTTCTTTCAACTTCCGAAAGACTATCGTACTCGGCTGTAAGATTTGACAACTGAGCACGAAGTTGTTTTAAGCTTCCTGTTTGTTGCTTCTCAATCTTGATTTGGTTTCGTACCTCTTTTGTAAGTGTTTGGATCACGTCCCTGGCTTCCAGCATCTTCTTTTCCGTTTCTACAATCTTGGCATTGTACTCCTCCTGTGATATTTTCTTGTCCTTCAAGGCTTTTTTGTATTCAGCCTCTTCTTTCTTCAAATTCTCTATGGATGTACGGTATTTGGCGATGTTTCTTATTGCATCGTCATATTTTACCGTGATCTTCAGTATCTGTTCCTTTTCGTTATTCATAATTATTTGGAATCTTCGGTTAATACTCCGTTACTTGCAAAAAACAGCGCCATAAGAAGAGCCGGGAAAGTTTTGCTATCTCCTTTGATATTCAGATTATCCAGGAGTGAAAGCATCTTTTTACGTTTTTCGGAATCTGGTTCATGTTCGTTTATCAAATTCTCGATCATTGATAACGTTGAAATAGTGTCTATACGGTTTTTCTGTATCAATTCAGTTACCCGCTTACCTTCTGCTACAACTTTTTGAATAGTTGTTTTATACTCTTTAGCTATCTTGTCAAAAGCCAAAGCTAATTTCATGGCTTCTTTGTTGTTCAATAAATCTTTTTCTGTCATAATCATATTTTTATTTATTCCGGGTAGATCATCCGAAGCAGACCTACCCGGTATTGGGTTATACAATCTTTGCCAACGCTTTAATTAACTCTTTTGCTGATTCGTTAGTCAGACATACGGAGATGGTTCCATCCTCCGCAATATCTTCCGCCTCCAGATTCCCGATTTCGAAAATCGGTTCATCAATATGTACATCATCTTCTTTGGTATGATGAACGAAAAAATCGTGTCCTGAAAAGTTATGTAATGACATCCCGTTTTCCGGTACTCTCTCCGTACTAAGCTTTAGCAAACGGATTGCCAGATTTACGGCTTCTTCCTTACTGATACTACATACCAGATTGTTATCTTCTGTCAAATCAGATTCAGGTTCAATTTCTTCAAAAAGAAAAGTAATCTCTTCGGGCATCATCTCTTTAGCGTTTCCCCTAATAATGTATGGGGTGGTTTTTTGTACACTGAATTTTAAATCATTCCGGTTACCAATTTCATAAACTTTATTTTTCATGACTTTAAAATTTTGATTGTTAATAATTTATTTAATTTGAAAATGTCTTTTGCATATATTTCAATACTTTCTTCATTGCGTTCTCGCCATCTCTGATACACCAAGCTGTATCGCCAAATTGCGATGAACGGGGATAGGATTCATAAACATTCCCGTTGTCGTCCTTCTCCAGATTCGACCGGAACACCTCAAAATATACAATCCCTTCCGGGGTAGTTCTTCGGTAACAGTACATTCGGTTGCTTTCATTTTTAGATACCAATTCGAAAGAATCACCGTACTTTTTAAATTTATCCTTTAATGGAGGATATTTTATGCGCTTTAATCTTTCCATTTTAAAATCTTGTTTTTATATTAGCGACTTTCTCCGCAAAGATGAACATCTTATTATCCCGCAAAATAAAACGGCTTAAATCGCTTTATTTGGGCTAAATATATTTTTTTGCTCGTTTATCTCTTCCATACCAAACTCTACTCTCGGATTCCGTCGGTCTATCCGTTTCTCCGCATGAATCTCAAAACATAGGCTGTCATTTGTGATGGCCTCCACCATTTGCAAGCAATCAAGGATCGTTTTTAGAGCATTATCCAGGTCGAAGCGAATATTTCCATGCCAAACACGAATAAATAGCTTGAAACGGCCGGAAATGCGCTTTCCTCGATACTTCTTGCATTGTAGGCAGAAAGATTTCTCATACTCCCTGATCCGGTCGTTTTTGATGATCCGTTTCTGGCCGTCTTTGCCCGGTACGGCTTGATAGTTATTTGCTTTCGCTATCACTTGCCCGTATATTGTTTCTATTTCCATAGCTAGAAGGGATCAGGTTCAACATTTGCCGAAATAGGTATGTCTTGTAAGTCGTAAAAGTGAGTAGTCGGAGCATCGAACTTGCAAATAAACTTCATTATCCCAATGTTTCGGCCTTTGGCAACATCTATCATTGCCGTACTTTTGGTGTCTACATGGGAAAAGTCTCCCGGATATGGTTTGCCTTTCACTTCCGGGCGATAAATCAACATGACTACATCGGCGGCTTCTGCTATCTGGCCACTATCACGTAACCGGGCTATAGAGGGAATCGGGTTATCTTTATCTCTGTTGAGTTGCGATAATGCGATAATCCAAATGTCAAGCTCTTTAGCAAGATTCTTCAAACGCCTTGCCACGTCTCCCATTTGTTGTTCCTTGTTGGCTCCTTTCATGTTTACGTTGAGAATCTGCAAGTAGTCAACGGCTGCCCCGTCTATGTCATACTTCCGTTTCATGTACCGGATAGAGTTTATTATACTGTCTATATTGCTGGTACTGTTATCATCGAAATATATCGGAAGATGAAGTAACCTGGCTAACCCTTTATCAAAGCTTTGTAACTGGGAGCTTGTTAACTGGGAGTACATGATTTGATTTGCCGGTACTCCGCTTTCAATAGAAGCCAAACGGGACGCAATTTGCTCTTTTCTCATTTCCATTGAATAGATTATGCTCTTTGTACCTGAAAGTGCCGCAAACCGCAAAATAGACATTAACAGCGATGTTTTACCCATGCTTTGCTCTGCTGCAATGATTATCAAATCCGATTTTTGCAATCCTCCTGACCTTCTATCAAACTGTTCGAACCCGGTAGGCGTTCCGGTTAATGATGTCTGACCGGAAAGATTGCGGTTCACTTGTTGGTGTACTCCTGTCAAACCATCCTTTAGCGTGTATATGTTGTCCGAAGATTGCCGGAACATACCGGATAAAGATTCGACGGCTTTTGTCTGCACCTGTTCAATATCTTCCTCTTCCGAGGCGGAATGTTTCAGTAGATACAAACCTATCTCCCTGAATTTGCGGTGTACACTCAAATCAAACAAGCGGTTTACGTATTGATTGAAATCAAGCGTCATGCCATCCAGTCGTTTTAATAATTCAGCCACATTGAAAGATATCCCCATTTTATCAAGACACCCTTTTATTGCGATTGGTTCGGGATGATCTCCACGGGATATAATTGCAAGAATAGCCCGGAATATGTTGCGGTTAAATTCGTCAAAGAAACAATCTTCCGTCAGATTCTCCGGGATCTCCCCATTGGATAACACGGGACTGGTTAATGTGCCTAGCACTGCCTTCTCACATTCCAAATCATGCAGCGGGCATATATTGTCTATCAAAATTTTCTCTGTCTTTGCCATGATTGTAACAGTTTAAAATTATCGTTCTCCGAATTTCTTTTTTAATTCGTCCAATGTGCTGCGATATACATTAGTTCGTTTCTTTGGAAAGTCTTTCCAGTTGTTCAGGCTTTCAAGAACATCGCTAATTTCTTTCTTAGTGTATTTGGCAAGAAGCTTTTGATATTCCGGCTCTGTCATTTGTGTTTTTACCTTCAGTACGAAAGGACAGTGTTCATCTAGCCATTGATTGAACTTTATAAATTCTTCGGATGGAGATGATAAAGAAAGCTCGTCTTTCTTTGATACGATAGTATTTTCTTTAATATCTACTTCAGTAGATACATTTACATTAACATTATCATTTACATTAACAGCTAGGTTTGCTACGTTTGCTTGGCTTTGCTTAGCATCTTTAGCATTTGCTAGATTTGCTTGGCTTTGCTTGGAGTTTTCTGCCTTGGCTAATCCTCCCAGCCTTCCCGCTGCTCTTCGCTTTTCTACTTTTTCGTTCCATTTCTCGGTATTATCATCAATATGGGAACGAAAAAAATTGAAAGCCATGCTAACAACAGGCGGCAAATCTATTATTGTTCCTGTTGAAGCATATTCGAAAATTGCGTCTAATAACGCTCCTTTTTGCTCTAAAGGAAGGTCTTTTACGCACTTATAATCAGATGTGTATAATAAAAAACTATTCTTTCCCATTTCATTCACTTTTGGGTGTTATCAAACTCTTCCACCGATCGAGTATAGGGCGGATTTCTTCGAAAACTTCTTTACGTATTCCACGGAAGTGAGGCACTTTGCCATTAGTAATATAGCTAATACCTGCAAGGCTTACTTTTATATGATCTTTGTCAGGAAGTTTTCGCAAAGCTTTTTCATAAACCTGGCATTCTTTATGAAGTTGTATGTTATCCTTATTCATTGCTTCCTCCTTCCCAATCAATAGACATTTGTCGTTTGTCCGGCTCTAACCAGTATAGTTTTCTTCTATCGTCCAGACGAACGTCTTTAATATTCCAGCCTTCTTTTCTAAGGTCGGATATGACTTTCCGGCTATCGTTTCCGCCAGTAAGAGTGTTTAAGTCTTTACTAGTGTACTTGCCACCATCTAAGAATAGTTTGCGAATCTGTTGTTTGATTCGAGATGATTTGTTATCTTTGCTCCTGTTGTTGAGGAGATTGGCAGTCGTTGAGGCTGCCTTTTTCTTTTCTTTCATAGTCATGCCCTCCGATATTTGAATACGACCTGTTTTTTTACTGCCTCATCAATAGCATCCGCTTCATACAGGATTCTACTACCTACACGTTTGGAGATAAGAAGTCCGTCTTTTGTTATTCTCGCCAATGTTGGTAAGGTGACATGAAGGATTTCAGCGGCTTCTTTTCGAGTGTAGAACTTTGGTTCTTTCTTGGCAGTTATAGACAATACCCTTTCAGATACTCTGTCTACGATCACATCCACGAATGGGGCAAAGAAGCTCATGATAATAGCTTGTTGGGTTGAATTTAATTCTTTCATAACTTTGTTTTTATCTGTTATGAAGGTAGGCTGTGCACGTCCTTATCTTCAACTACAAAGTTATATCGTGGAAATATTGTGGATATTGTGGCACAATAATAAAATAACGCAAAGATATTGTTGGATATCAATGCGTTACGAAATTGTTTATTGAGGAGTATTGTGGGGATTTTACAGGCTGTCTAAAAATGGTTTAAATTTCATGTCTGTTTCGCTATATCCAGCACTATATTTGTTTGTTTGCAGCGATGCTTTCGTAAAATCTACACCCTCAAAAATGTTGTTTTTTATATCTTCAATCCATGTTTTGCGAGTATCTTTATTTTCAATGCAGTTTGCTATTTTACTAAATACGCATTTTGTTCTATTGGTTTCGTTTTTCTTTATAATTAATGATTGGTTTTTGCCATTACTAGAAAGCAGATCTATAAAGTTGTCTATTGTGATGCTTTCCCATTGCATGCCATTACATTTGTTATAGATAGCAGTTATGAGTTCTTTCTTGAAATTAATATTTGCATTAGTCTTAGATGTAGATATTACTCCATCATTTAGTTCAAGGCTTCTATTTATATGTCTTTGAATAGCTTCTCTTAAACTAAGATCTACGAACGGTAAACGTTCTTCTGTCTTAATTTGTGCCCATTCTTTAACCCATGCAATTTTTTGGGGGGGTAATTTCAATGTATTATCGTTTGTTGTCTCGATGAAGTTGATAATTTCCTCACTAATTTGGGTAGGTATGTCTCTTTTGTGTGCAATATCGCTAAACGTTTTATCCAATGATTCAAAACATCTTGCTTTATTTCCGGCGTTCTTCATTCTTCGTATGCCTAGTTCTATTGAGATAGTACTAATATTTTCCATATAATCTTACTTTGCTATTCTTAATTTCGTGAAATAATTCTCTTTAGCCGCTATCATACTCTTTTCTGATTCATTCAGTTTGAGATATGTCTTTAGCTGTTGCTCGCTGCTGTGTCCGGTTATGGCCATAATAGAACTTAATGAGGCACCGGCTTTATACATATTAGTTGCCAAGCTTCTACGGCAGGTGTGAGTTTTAAGAAGGTCACAGAAACGTTTCTTTGCTGTGTACTCCATTGCTCCCCGTTGTTCGTCCAACTCTACTATTTCCGTCCAGCCTAAAGCCTCGCCAATCTCTTTGATGTGGTCGTTTATCTTTTGGTCGTAGACTTTGGGAAGTGCACCGTTATATTTGTCAAGGATAGTTGCAACACGATAATCAAGAGGAATATAAACTATATTTCCGGTCTTTTCCTGCTTAAGCTTGATGTACTTATTACCATCGGTAAGGGTAACTATCATTTTTGAATTGATGCGCTTATAATCACTTACTCGTTGCCCAGTCAGACAGCCGACTACAAACACATCTTTTATCTTTTCCCATGCCGGACGATTGGATAAATCGTACTCATAAAGTTCCTGTATTCGTTCTTCAGTCAAATAGACATTATCAACATCTTTATAGATCACATCAAAACCAAACCGGACATTTGCCGCATCCATTAGTTTAAGCTGTTCGGCTGCATAACAGATTGTTTTGCATATCTTCACCATCCGGGCAATAGTATTAGGGGAATATTCCTTATCTGTGAGGAATGATCGAAAGTCATTATAAAACTCTATTGTCAAGTCCTCAAAGTCAATAACCTTTAGCCTTGTTTCTTGATACGCTTTAAACTGGGATTGAAAGCCTTTGTAGCTTTTGATTGTTCCGGGAGATATATTTGTGGTTCCTCCTTTCTTTTTCCGTTTTCCTGTTTCGCATTCGTGAATGAATTGTGCTATGAAGTCGTTGAAGTTGGTAGCCTGTTCTTCTTCCAAAGCTTTAGCTTCGGCTTCTGCTCGTTCTTTTTCGGCTGCTATTTGCTCGGCGTATACTATCTCATGTATGCGTTCTTTAGCCATGTCGGAAGTTATGGCTACACCATTTTTTATTAGTGCGTCAATCGTTGATGAAATAGCATCTAGTTTAAGGTAAAGCTCTTTTCCTTTGCCTGTTCTGAAAGCTGTTAGAGCTTTGGCTCCCGTTAAAGATTTGTTCCACTCTTTTATATCAACCTCTAATCCGGTAGATACTCGAATGTTAATCTTTGGAACCCTGTTTTGTATGCGAGCGTATAAGGTTGCATATCCTTCGCTTTTGTCAGTTCTTAAAATGAATGTTGCACCCATATTTTTACTTTTATAAGTTGGTACTACAAAGATAGAGATTCTTTTTGATTTGGTACTACATTGGTACTACAAACTTTTATCTTATTTTATTCTATTTTATTTGGTTGATAAATAATTTGTTGCTTATCAGTGGTTTATGAAAATTTTGTTTTATTGAATAAATAAGGAAAATAAAGAAAAAGAGGTTCGCCAGGAACCTCCAATTGGAGAAGGATTAGAAAGTAATTTCTAGTCCTTCTTTGTTTTTTAAGCATTCAAGGTCTTTTGCATCCAAAAATTAGTCAGACTTAATTTATTAGCCTGTCGTTTCTGCTCCTTTTCCACAGTATACCCTTGTCTTTCGAAGAATGGGCGGGCAGTTAAACTCACTTCTGATGTAATTCGTTCCATTCCCTGTTCAATAGCATATCGTTCTATTTCTTTCAAAAGTGTAGTCGCAATGCCTTTACCTTGAAAGTCTTTGTGAACGAACATTGAATGTAGATATCCTTGCGAAGTGATAGAAGAGAAACCTACGATTTGTAATTGCTGGTCAACGGCAACAATAAAGTAATGGGTTTCTATCATTTTCTCTATTTTAGAAAGATCATTTCCGCATGAAGCCCAGTCTTCAACTTCTTCCTGTGAATAATCACGTCTGTTTATTATAAGTACGGTATTTTTGTACAAATCTCTTAGTTCAACACTGTCGGATTGTCGGGCTGTTCTGATCGTAAAGTTCGTTTTCATATTGCATCTCAAATTCATTTTTCCTATATTAGTCGTCGCAAATATAGGAAAATAAACAATACAGTCTATCATGCCATAAAGAAGAAAATAAAGTCAATCTTTCCATTTTATCTTTGCACTTAAAGAAATATCAGTCTATCTTTGTAGTTGTAAATAAACGATTAAAACAGAATAGTTAAAAACCTCATGAATCGCATAAAAGGTATACTCTATGCGGCAGTATCTTCCTCCACTTTTGGGCTGGCTCCGTTCTTTTCCATCACTTTGTTAATGATTGGATTTTCAGCTTTTGAAGTACTTTCCTATCGTTGGGGGGTAGCATCAATTGTGCTGACTGTGTTAGGCTTATTTTCCGGGTGTAAATTCCGCTTGTCCGTAAAAGACTTCAAAGTTGTCTTTGGCTTAAGCCTATTGCGGGCGATCACTTCATTCAGTCTGATTATTGCCTATCAGAATATAGCCAGTGGTGTGGCTTCCACCATTCATTTTATGTATCCGTTGGTGGTTGCTCTGGCAATGATGTTTTTCTTTCGGGAGAAGAAGTCGCTTTGGGTCCTATTTGCTGTTTTGATATCTTTGTTAGGTGCGGCTCTGCTTTCATTAGGAGAGTTGGACGCAAATAATGGTAATGCGATGGTTGGCTTAGTGGCAGCTTGTGTTTCTGTATTCTCATATGCGGGGTATATCATCGGAGTGCGGACCACACGAGCTGTGAGAATTAATTCTACTGTATTGACTTGCTATGTCATGGGGCTGGGAACTCTTTTTTATCTGATAGGTGCTTTTACCACTTCCGGTTTTCGTTTGGTAACAGACGGATATATATGGCTGATTATTCTAGGACTTGCATTACCGGCTACGGCTATTTCCAATATCACTTTAGTACAGGCAATAAAGTATGCAGGGCCTACTTTGACATCTATTTTGGGTGCTATGGAACCGTTGACAGCCGTCGTGATCGGTGTTTTTGTATTTGAGGAGTTTTTCACTGTCAACAGTGTTATTGGGATTATTCTGATTTTGATAGCTGTTAGCTTGGTTGTATTCCGAAAGCAAAAAAACTAGAAAAGAATTTTCTTTAATGAAAGAAGCTGCTTATCGGTATGATAAACAGCTTTCTACTTTGAAGAGCCTCTTGTCGGATTCGAACCAACGACCCCGAGATTACAAATCACGTGCTCTGGCCAACTGAGCTAAAGAGGCGTTATTTTCTTTTGCGGGTGCAAAGGTATGAATTTATTTTAAAAATGCAAATACGTCATGTGCTTTTTTTATATTTGCAATCTCACTAATGATTATACGAAGATGAAAAAGAAAATTATGAATGTGTGTGGTATGGCTTTCTTAGCCATAAGTGTATTGGCGTGCTCCGGTCAGAAAAAAGGAGCGACGGATACTGTGGTTTCGGCAGATAGTACAAAAGTGATTGCTGATGTAATGACTTCGGAAGCAGATAGTACAGGATATATTGTTCGGGTAGGAGAGACAGCTCCGGATTTTACAATCACACTGACTGATGGAAAACAAATGAGTCTGTCTTCTCTCCGTGGCAAGGTCGTAATGTTGCAGTTTACAGCAAGTTGGTGCGGTGTTTGTCGTAAAGAAATGCCGTTCATAGAAAAAGATATTTGGTTGAAGCATAAAGATAATGCGGAATTTGCATTGATCGGCATTGACCGTGATGAGCCACTTGATAAAGTCCTTGCTTTTGCCAAATCTACCGGAATCACTTATCCGTTGGGATTAGATCCGGGAGCTGATATTTTTGCAAAGTATGCTTTGCGCGACTCCGGAATAACAAGGAACGTATTGATAGATAAAGAGGGAAAAATAGTAAAACTAACTCGTTTGTATAATGAAGAAGAATTTGCTTCTTTGGTGCAAATGATTAATGAAATGCTGAAATAAATAGAGGATTTATAAAAAGGGGAATGAGGGTATGTTGAAATGCAAACTTACGCTGATTATGATTCATTACGACATACCCCGTGTTTTTGTGAATTTTCTAAGCAAGGCTGAGTTTTACCAGGTAATCGTAGTGTTTTCCTTCTTTTACCAATTCAGCTTTGAAACCGTATTCGGAAGCATATAAGTTAAGTGTTTGGAAATCTACATATAACCAATCGAAAGTATCTCCTTTTATATTCTTATATTGCATCTGAAAATCAATTTCTCCGTAATAATCTCCTGCCAAGTCGATAACTATACTTCCGTCTTCTTCTTCAAAAAGATAACGTAAGTCGCTTGAATCCATCAGTATACACCCTTTAGGACGGAGCATGCGCTTCATTCGTTGGAAGAAATCCGGCATATTATTTAGTTTTCCGATAATGCCGGAACCATTCATTAGCATTAAAATCGTATCGAACGTCTCATCGAATGTTTCGTCAAACAGATTGGTAAGACGAACATCATTTACTCCACGTTGTTTCATTACTTCGACAGATAGCGGAGAAATATCAATGGCACACACCTCCTTTTCCATCGCTTGGAGGGCCAAGGCATGACATCCACTTCCTGCTCCTACATCCAATATCCGTCCTGTAGCCATTTCTAAGGCTGTGCGTTCCAATGCGGGCATAGATTGAATCGTACGGAATAACTCTTTGACAGGAATTTCATCCTCCTCAAATTGAGAAGAAAATACTCGTAAGCGATCGGCTTTGTGATGAGTGAAATAATCATAAATAGCGGCTCCCATCGGATCCTTTTCTGCAGGAAGAATTGTTGTTGCCATTAGTGGTTACGTATTGTTTTGGTTGGCAAAGATAAATAAATCCGTAGAAAAGGATTATATTTGTAGCCGGAAAAGTGAATATTAATAAATGATTGTATGAGTATAGAAGAAGCAATACAGGGCGGAATCGTCTTTAAAGGCAAGAAAGATAAGCCTAAGGAAGAGGAAAAGGTGAAAACGAAAGCGAAGAAGGCAACCTATATTCGTGGACAGCATGGTTCGGGTGCCGCAAAGATGAAAGCGGATATCCGGAGAAAAAGGGCAAATCGACATAAAAAATAAGTCTATCATAAAAAAGACGGGGCAGAATGATTATCCTGCCCCGTCTTTTTATATACTTACTTTTGTGGAAGTATCTCAATCCAATAGTCATCCGGGTCATTGATGAAATACAGCCCCATAGCTGTATTCTCGAAACATACACAATTCATTTCTTTATGATAAGCTCTGATGGCATCATAGTCACCGGCCACCCGAAAACAAAGATGACTTTCATTCTCTCCAAGTTCATATGGAGCGGCATGATCTTTTAGCCATGTCAGTTCCAGAAGAAATCCTGTTTCATTGTCTGTTAGGTAAACCAGCGTGAACGAACCGTCGGAAGCCTCTTTTCGATGGTGTTCTTTCAAACCGAGCGCTTTTTCATAAAAGGCAATACTCCGTTCCAAGTCCGTGACATTGATATTGAAATGGTCAAATTTACTTTTTATTTCCATTGTTGTAATCTTATTATTTTTTTCATTAAGAGCTTCACAATCTCTCCGACGTATGTGCGGGGTTGTCCGGCTTGCGGAGTAGTCTGTGAAGGCAATTTCTTACATTCTATAACAGCCGAAGGAGTTGTTTGGTTCGGAGCATAGAGTTTCAGCGTATAATTGTCCGCTTTTTCTATGGCATCATAAGACTGATCGGGGGAAAGAGTACAGTAAGCTACAGCCTTACCGGACTGGTATCCCAACGCACCACCAGCGTTTGCAGTCATATTGGTCATGTTAAACTCGTCCTTTCCGATACTGATAACCAGCTTGCCGCTTCCCATTAGAGCATATACCTCACCCGGAATTTGCTTCAAGTCAATTTCTACGTAACCCGGCATATCCGATGAAGCTTTACCAACCGGAGTAGCGGGGGTAAGAGTGGCAGCAGGAACTGTATTGGCAGGTTCGGCAGTCGTCACCTTTATATCGGTCTTTTTATCTGTGCCGCCAATGACAATCGGACCTGCGGCTGCGACAATTGACGGAGTTGTCTTCTCTTCCTCTTTTTTCTTCTTTTCGGCTTTAGGACGAGTATCCGGTGCTCCGAAAGCGACGGCTACATCCATAAATATATCATCTGCGAAGTCTACCGTTTTTCTACGCCATTTAGCCAGACCACGTACTAACTTGGTCTTTGCCTTATTAAGCGCATATTTATCGGTAATCCATTCTTCTGCCTTATATTTTTCTGTTTCGCGATAAGTAAAACGGATTTTTTCCAGTTCTACCAGGCAGTTACCGGGTTTACAGGTAACGGTAATCTGGTAATTGATGAGTGTACGGTCTAACGACAAAGCACTGGAACTGAAAACAATCCATTCCTCTCCGATACCGGCAACCGTACCTTTAGCTTCATCGGAGAAAACTACCCGACTTTCAATATTCTTATTCTCTTTCAAGCGTTCTTGCATCCATTTCATAATAGTGTCGTAGATTTGCGCCTGACTCATTCCCGGAATTTGAAATTCTTTGGAAAATACGACCTTACCATCAACTTCAGGAACGGCGCCTGTAAGGTATCTGGTGTCGTCTCTTTTTTCTTTTGCAGATTCTGCCTTCATTGCCACCGGCAATGCAAGAAGCAGGGTAAGAAACAGAATTGTAAATTTATTCATAATTATTATGTGTTTATTTGGTAATCTCAAAACTTTCGCCCCGATGGGTGATGTTGACGAAACGGCAACCTGCATTTTCGGCAAAATTACGAAGCGCATTACCGCCTTCATAATCTTCACTGAAATGCATGGGCACAAATATAGTAGTTTTTATTTGTTCGATGAACTGTTTTGCTCCTTTCATGTAATCTTTTCCCATTCTTCGATCTACCGGAAACAGCACTAAATCAATGTCCGACGCTCTTTCTTTTAAATATTTAACTTCTGCAAGGAAATCACCGTTGGCTTTTCGTATCTCTTCTTCGGTAGATTCTTCGCTCCAATGCCAGTTATTTAAATCACCGGCATGGAAAATACTCCAGTCTTGGAGGTGAAGCAGAAATGAACTGCCGACATCCGTCGAACCGAATGCATCGATTCGTATCGTATCATCTTCGTACGCTTCTCCTTTTTTTATGAAGAAAGCGTCTTCGCTTTTGGCACGGTGTGATTTCAGAATATCTTTGGAAAAGATGTACTGAATATCGGGCCGTTGCTCTTTCCATGTCAATATTTCACGATTAAAGTGATCGGGGTGGAAGTGTGTAGCTAGTACGTACAATTTGCCCGGCCTTTGTAAAAGGTAATCATGTACGATTCCCCGATTATTGTCAGTCTCGGAAGAATCTTTATAGTAATCGATGATAACGGTTACCCCTTCTGCTTCGATGGCGAAACCGCTATGGTATATATAATCCAGTATCATAAGCTGAATATTTTAGAATTGCAATATTAAGTATTCTAGTTGAAGCTGCCAAGAAAAATCGACGAAATCAAGGAGCAAGACGACTGATTTCCCATTCTCCATTTAGTTGTAACGTATATAGGAAGCGGTCATGTAGACGGTTCGGCCGTCCTTGCCAAAACTCAATTCTGGTAGGAACAACGGCATATCCGCCCCAATTATCAGGCCTTTCTACTTCTTTCCCTATCCAACGTGCCGCCTCTTTGATGAAAGCGCGTATTAACTGCATTCTGCTTGAAATCGGTTGGCTTTGCGGGGAAATGCGTGCACCGACCCGACTCTTATAAGGGCGTTTCCGGAAGTATTCGTCCGACTCTTCCGGAGCCACTTTGCTTGCTACTCCTTCTATATGTACTTGCCTTTCGAGTGTATGCCATACGAAAGAGAGGGAAATATATGGATTTTGTGCCAATTGTTTTCCTTTACGGCTTTCGTAATTTGTGTAAAAGACGAACTTACCGTCGTGGAGCCCCTTCAGTAATACGGTACGTGTGGACGGCTTTCCTTCGGGAGATACAGTACCAACGATGACAGCGGTCGGTTCATCTACTTTTGCGTCGATGGCTTCTTGCAACCACTGACTGAAAAGCGAAAGCGGGTCGTCGGGAAGTTCATTTTCCCGCAATCCGCTTTTAGTATATTCTTGCCGGATATCGGCTATATTTCCGTAATTTCTCACATCGGTACTTCTATTAATAGAATATGCGAGTCTTTCAAAGTTTCCAATTCAAAACTATTAGTTTCGTAGATCCCCATTCCGTCACGACGTTTCAGCACTTCGCCTTCTACTGCAATTTCTCCTTCAATAAGGAATATGTATACGCCTGCATGACTTTGATGCATATGATACCCCAGTTTCTTGCCGGCCTCTACTTTGCCTATTGAGAACCAAGTGTCTTGCAAAAGAGATGCGGGAGTACTCCCGTCAGGTGATACGATGACTGCCAGCTCGTTGGGACGTTCCAGCTCACTGATGTTGAAATCCTGATAAACGGGGCGTGTGTTCCGTTCTTTCGGCATAATCCAGATTTGCAGGAACTCAACCGGTTCTACGGGACTGGCATTCACTTCGCTATGGAAAATTCCGGTTCCGGCACTCATAGTCTGGATTTCTCCGACGGTAATAATCCGGCTGTTTTTCTTGCTGTCTCCATGTTGCAGATGTCCTTTCAGAGGAATGGATACAATTTCCATATTCTTGTGAGGATGTGTCTGGAATCCTTCTCCGGGCGCCACTTTGTCATCATTCAATACGCGAAGAGCACCGAAATTGATACGGTTGGAATCGAAATATTCATCGAAACTGAAGGTGTGATAACTATCCAGCCAATCGTATTGGGAATGCCCTCTTGTATCAGCTCTATGTATTACTTTTTTCATAAATAACTCCTTTTTCTTGTTGTTTATATGCTTCGTAAACAAAGTGGGAGGATAAAAGGTTTATCTCTTCACTTCATTTAGCAGAGGCTTGTGATTGATAAAATCTTTTATATTTTGTAAAGTTGTCATAGCTATGTTTTCCATTGCTTCACGTGTGAAAAAGGCTTGATGAGAAGTGACGATAACATTGTTGAACGAGAGCAAGCGGGCAAGCACATCATCGTCGATGATACGGTCGGACTGGTCTTCATAGAAGTATTCGCTCTCTTCTTCGTAGACGTCCAATCCTGCCGATCCGATTTTCTTGTTTTTCAGGCCTTCAATCAGTGCATTGGTGTGAATTAACTGTCCGCGGCCGGTATTGATAATCATTACACCGTCTTTCATTTTACTGATAGAATAGTCGTTAATAAGATATTTTGTTTCTTCAGTAAGCGGGCAATGCAGAGAAATGATATCCGAACTATGATACAGCTCGTCCAACGAAGTGTAGACAATTTGTTCTTCTCTGGCAAAGTTATAATCCGGATAAAGATCGTATGCCAGCACATTCATTCCGAAACCTTTTAGGATATGAATCAGGATTTTTGCTATTTTCCCCGTACCGATGATTCCGGCTGTTTTTCCATGCATATCGAATCCCATCAAACCATGAAGGGAGAAATTTCCGTCTTTCGTGCGCCAGGATGCACGGGGGATTTTCCGGTTCAATGATAACATCAGAGCTACGGTGTATTCGGCAACGGCATAGGGAGAGTAAGCGGGAACACGTACTACGGTGATTCCGGCAGTAGCAGCCGCATTCAGATCTACGTTATTGAATCCCGCACATCGCAGTGCCAGCAATTTTACTCCGTTCTCTGCCATAATGCGGATGACTTCTGCGTCAGCGACATCATTCACAAAGATGCAGACCGCATCTACGCCTTGTGTCAGCAGTACGTTATTCTTATTCAGATGTCCTTTATAATAACGTATTTCAAATCCGAACTCTTTGTTTTTATCGTTAAACGACGATTCGTCATAAGGCTTTGTGCCGAAAAATGCAATTGTATAGGCCATAATATTCTTCTATAATTTACTTATAATATAAACGTAAAAGCCGGTCGATTTGTTTGGACTTTATTAAGTGATAAATATAGATTGTTTCACTAGAAACAGTTTGCTTTTTCAATTAAAATAGGGGCGTAATAGAAAATAAATGCACAAACATATATTTCGTGTGCAATAATGTTATATCTTTGCGCCCGAAATAATTTAAAAAAGATTTAGATGAGAAAAATTTCCTTGATTGGACTTGTGATGTTAATCGTTTCAATTCCAACTTTTGCCGGAGGGCTTCTGACAAATACTAATCAACATGCCGCTTTTCTTCGTATGTTATCTCGCGGTGCTACCTTTGAAATAGACGGTGCTTTGTCTAATCCTGCCGGTTTAGCTTTCTTGCCAAATGATGGTTTTCATATTGGATTGAGCATTCAGAGTGCTTTTCAAACAAGAAATATTGATGCCAGTTTCTATACTTATAATGGAATTGCAATGAATAATGGGACTCCGGTTATAGTTGACGGGAAACCGGTACCTACAAAATCTGATGCTCCATTTAATAAATATTATAAGGGAAAAGCTGCCGCACCGGTTATTCCTAGTTTGTTTGCAGCCTATAAGAAAGGAGATTGGACTATTTCCGGTTTCTTCGCTATAACTGGCGGAGGTGGAAAGGCTTCGTTTGATGACGGTCTGCCTATGTTTGACGCGGCTGCCATGGCAGGGATTTTTCAAGGTAGCATCCCAGGATACCTTAACCCTGATCCAGAAAAGCACCGTCCTCTTGCAACTCCCAATATGTATGACATCAATAGTGCTATGGATGGCAAACAATATATCTATTCTTTACAGTTAGGGTTAACTTATAAGATTAATGATTGGCTTTCTGCATTTGCTGGCGGACGTATGAACTATTTTACGGGTGGTTATAAAGGTTTTCTAAATGCTAATCTGAAAGAAGCCTATGGTGGTGGCGAATTGATGGATTTGGAATTGGATTGTGATCAGACGGGTTGGGGATTGACTCCTGTTCTCGGTGTGGATGCTAAGTTTGGTAAATTCAATATTGGTGCGAAATATGAATTCAAGACGAACTTGAATATTGAGAATAAGACTAATAATTTGAAATATCCAGATTCAGCAGAGAGCTTGGTAGGTAGCTATAAAGATGGTGTAAATACTCCTAACGACATACCTTCTATGCTTTCAGTTGCAGTTGCTTATGAGATTTTGCCAGTGTTGCGTGCATCTGTAGAGTATCATTTCTATGATGATAAGAAAGCGGGAATGGCTGGTGACAAACAGAAATATCTGACAAAGGGAACAAATGAATATTTAATGGGTATTGAGTGGGATGTAACCAAACAATTATCGTTGAGTTGTGGTGGACAGATTACGGATTATGGATTATCTGACAACTTTCAGAACGATACCAGTTTCTCTTGTGACTCTTATACATTAGGAGTTGGAGCGAACGTAGTATTGAGTGAAAGAGCAAATCTGAATGTTGGTTATATGTGGACTACTTATGAAGATTATACTAAAACTTCAAAGAATTACAGTGCTACAGGATTACCCGGTACTAACGTATATAGCCGCACTAATAAAGTATTCGGTCTTAGCATTGACTATAGATTTTAGTAGGTGTTTTCTTAGTTTATATGTAGTACGATTTAAGTTAATAATGTTGAGAGGGAGATGACATTCTATTGTTGTCTCCCTCTTCATTTTATATTATGAAATAATCTTTTAATAGCAAAAGTTTGCGTATCTCGGGATATTTTACGAATATTGCCACATAAATATAATATGAAAATACGATTTAGCTTTTGGAGCTTGATTTAAATCTAGCGTATGACTCTCAACGATCAGAAACGTATAATAAGTTTGTGGATGCAATTTTTGGATGGAAATGAAATTGCATTTTCTCAATTGTATTGTCTTTTTTTTGACGACTTGCTAATTTATGGACGTAGAGTAGGGGGAGATAATGAAATGGTGGAAGACTTGATTCAAGATCTGTTCTTGAAACTTTATCAGAAAAAAATTACTCTTGAAGACAATACAAGATTGCGCCCTTTTCTGTTTCGTGCTCTAAAGAATCTAATTTATAATCAATTACTTCGTAATTCAAAACTTCAGCCATTGCCAGACTATGATTTTTCTTTTGATTTGAATTATACGATTGATGATCAACTGTTTTTAACTCAGGATCAGGGATTATCCGACGAGGTCTATCGAATGCTAAAAGGATTAACAGGGCGTCAGAAAGAAATTATTTATCTTCGTTTTATTCATGAGATGAGTTTTGATGAAATTTCAGAAATAATGGAAATTAATATCCAGTCTGCAAGGAATTTGTTAGCTCGTTCTATGGAAAAACTAAGGAAAGAAGCCATTCTTGCTATTATTTTATTTTTTATTTGAAAAAAAATATTTTCAGTGAGTATAAATCAGCTCGCTTATTTGTCATAATAGAAAATAAAGCGAAAAATGGTTCAATATACATTTAAAGATATAGAAGTTTTTTTGTTGGATGATGACCTTTTCCAATGGGTAAGGTCTGGATTTGCTGATAATGGTTTTGACATTGAATCTTATAAACTTCAACACCCGGGTTGTGAAGAAAGGATAGAATTGGCTATTGCTGTGATTCGGAGTATGAAAGTTGTGGAAGATACTGGGCCTACTTCTCAAGCATATAAAATGCAAAGTTTTAATAGAATGATGAATAAGCTTCATTCACAAGATATTAAATCTGTACAGCCTCACAGAACACATCCATATAGGAGGGTTATTGCTTATGTGGCAAGTATTGCCGCTTTTCTACTTATCTGTTTGGGTTCTTATTATTGGATTTCAAATTTTAAGGTACAGGAAGAAGTTAAGTTGACTGCTGATATGATTGATTCATTGAGTCATTCAGATCAGGTTCAGGTGCTTTTAGATGGTAAGCAAGCTGTAGGATTGGATAAGAATAATGCAGAAATCAGAGTAGATGAAGATGGAGCCGTAATAGTGGATGATAAATTAGTAGTGGCTTCAAAGGGAGAAAAAATCTTAATGAATCAGGTTGTGGTTCCTTATGGAAAACGCACAAAAATAATTTTGCCGGATGGATCTTCTTTATGGATTAATTCAGGGTCGTGTATTTCTTATAGTTCAGATTTTGCGACGAATAGAAGGCTGAATGTACAGGGAGAAGTTTTTTTGGATGTTAAAAAAGTTGAGAAGCACCCTTTTATCGTGAAAACCACTCATTTGGAAGTAAGTGTATTGGGAACGGCATTCAATGTGAATGACTATGCGAAGAATGTGGAAACTTCGGTGGTACTTGTTCGTGGAAGTGTAGATGTGAAAGTGGATAATAAAGCAAAGAAGCGACTACTGCCAAATCAAAGACTTTCAATGGCAAGTGGAGCGGTAAAAATAAACGAAGTTGATGTGTATGGCTATATTTGTTGGAAAGATGATATTATGAACTTTGATGGTCAGAAGTTGACTACTATATTAAATACTTTATCTCAATACTATAATACGAAAATTGAAATAATAGGTAGCTTGGAAGATGAGAAGTGCTATGGAAGCCTTGATTTGAATTGCACACTTGAGGAAGTGTTAGAATCTATCTCATTAACCACTCCACTGAAAATTGTCCGAAAAGGGGAGATAATAACTCTTTCTCCGGAAAAAAATAAATAAAGAAAGTACAAACCTTTAAAAGAACCAATACATGAAAAACATTCCACCTTAATTTAAAAAGAGAAACCGAATAATATCTGCGAAATATTACTCGGTTCAGATTTAGAACTGTAAATAACTCACCAAAGTTATCACTAATCTAATTTTACAAATATATGAAAAATAACTCTCATTTTAGAAATAAGAGTAAAAAATTAACCTATATTGGTTATGGGTTTTTGCTTTTATGCGTTTTTTTAACGTCTTATGTACCAAAAACTTGGGCAAAAGATAGTTTTATGAATCTTCAATCTACGTATGTCACCCTCAATTTGATAGATGTTTCTTTTGAAACATTATTTAAAACGTTGGAAAAGAAGAGCGATTATGTGTTCTTTTTTAAAGAAGATGTTCTACAGAAAAATGAAAAAGTAACAGTCAAAGCACAAAACGAGTCAGTTGTATCTATATTGAATAGAGTATTACCCCCCAAGCAACTGACATATACAGTGAAAGGAAGACAAGTGATTATTGTCCGCCAACCTCAGAAAGAAGAAAAAAAAACAACTACTCCTGTAGCCGTAGAGAAAGATTATGACGTTAAAGGAACAATAGTAGATGTCAATGGTCAACCATTACCAGGCGTTAATATAACTGTACAAGGGACAACTACTGGAGTTACTACCGATCTCTCCGGTTCGTTTACGTTGCGAATCAGAGATGGGAAACGTGCCTTGTTAGTAGCATCTTACATTGGTTTTAGTACGAAGAAAGTGTGGGTCTCTGCAGAAACCGGTTCTTTGAAGATTGTGCTTGAAGAAAGCTCGGCATCTTTGAATGAAGTGGTAGTCGTAGGTTATGGTACACAGAAGAAACTTAATTTGACAGGAGCTGTTACAACAGCTTCAGGGGAGATTCTGGAAAACCGTCCGATTGGTAATATTGCACAAGGTTTGCAAGGTATGGTACCCAACTTGAATATTACATTCAATAGTGGACAGCCCAACCAAGCTGCTAATATCAACATTCGTGGTAATACCTCATTGAATGGTGGTAACGCTCTTGTCTTGGTAGATGGTGTGGAAATTTCCGATTTATCTCTCATCAATCCTCAAGATGTAGAAAGTGTTTCTGTATTGAAAGATGCTTCGGCCGCTGCTGTATATGGTGCGCGTGCTGCTTTTGGTGTGATGTTGGTCACTACCAAAAAGGGGGCTCGCAACCAAAAGACTAAGGTGTCATATAGCAATAACCTTTCATGGAGTTCACCGGCTCGCCTTCCCGAAATGCCTCGTTCGGATATATGGGCGCGTATGTGGAATAAGGCTTACGAATATGACACTCCGGGTGGATATTACTTTAACGAAAAGTTTATGGAGAAACTCGATGCACATATTGCCGATCCAGAACACAATCCTGCAATTTTGGTTGATACCGAAGGTATTCAAAATTCAAATTATAGCCCTAGTAATCCGGGATGGGCCTATGTGGGCAACACCGATTGGTTGTCCGAGTTCTATCAAAAATCGGCTTTTATGCAGCAACATAATGTAAGCCTTTCAGGTGGTACTGAACGTAACAATTACTATGCTTCTATTGGTTTTAAAGATCAGTCGGGTATTTTTCGCTATGGAAATGACTCTTATAAGCGCTTCAATTTAGCGTTCAATTTCGATACGAAACTAACTAGTTGGCTGGATGTGAGTTTTGCTACCCGTATGAGTAACATTAAGAATGATGAACCTTATATGGACAATGGTGGTAGCAGTTCTCAAACTTGGTATTATGAGGTATATCGTATGTATCCTACACTTTCTATCTTTTTACCTAATGGTGATTTTGCAGGTATGTATCTCAACAGTGGTAATTATAACGTTATTGGAAAGATGGCTTTAGCTGGACGTAATAAAAAAGAGACTTGGGACCAATGGTACATCGGGCGTTTCGATTTACATCCATTGAAAGGACTATCTATTAAGGGCGATTACTCTTGGAATCGTTATTCTACTGTTCAGAAATTTCACCGTAAAGAAATTAAGCAAACTTTTCCTGAGGGAGGTCCTGAATGGATTGTAGAGACTCCCAATTATGTGAAAAACTATAACTCGAACAATATTTACCACGCTATCAATGTATGGGCCGAGTATAAAACTTCGTTCAACGATGTTCACAACATTTCGGTAATGGGTGGTTATAACCAAGAGGAGAAGACTTATGCTAACACCTCATATACCATGACTGACTTGTATGATAACGAGTTACCTATTTCCGACTTAGCCATCAACTATAAAGAGAATGCTGAAGGTGCAGACATCTGGCGTGTACAGGGGGCCTTTTTTCGCTTGAACTATGACTATCGCTCCAAATATCTACTTGAGGTAAATGGTCGTTATGACGGTTCTTCTAAGTATGCTAAAGACGATCGTTGGGCGTTTTTTCCTTCAGCCTCTATTGGTTGGCGTATTTCGGAAGAAAAATTCTTTGAACCACTTTCCAAAGTAGTAGACAATTTGAAACTTCGTGCCTCTGTAGGTGCTTTGGGTAATCAGATAACTAACGGCTATCATGACTATATGTCTATTCTTTCTGGTAAAGTGTTGGCCAACTATATGATGGATGGTAAAATGGTCAATGCGTTGAATATTCCTTCTTTGCCTAGTGTAGTGACTTGGGAGAAGGTTGTGACGAAAGACTTGGGTTTGGACTGGTCATTGTTCAATAATCGTTTGATGGGTACATTCGATTTCTATGTACGCGATACCAAAGATATGGTACGTTCGGTTACACTGCCTGCCGTATTGGGTACTTCGGGTGGTAAAGAGAATATTGCTGATATGCGTACCACTGGCTGGGAGTTGGAATTGACGTGGAAAGATCGTATTAAGAATGTGTTGGGAAGTCCTATGGACTATTCGCTTACCGTAGGTTTGTCCGATTACCAGGCTGAGATAACCAAATACGATAACCCCAACGGTTCGTTGGCTAGTGGTATGTATTATGAAGGACAGAAACTGGGTGAAATCTGGGGGTATGTGACTGATGGTTATATTATGGACGATTTTGAAGCAGCCAAAATGAACTATGTACAGAAATACATTTCTTCTAAGTGGTATCCGGGCGATATTCGCTACAAAGACTTAAATGGTGATGGTATGATAGACCAAGGTAATCGTACATTGGCTAATCCGGGTGACCAAAAGGTGATAGGTAACTCTACTCCTCGATATCGTTTTAATTTGCAAGGAGGTATTGGTTGGCGTGGTTTCGATATCCGTGCTATTTTCGAAGGTGTGGGTAAACGCGATATGTGGACAAGTAGTGATATCTTTTGGGGATTCTCTAGAGGTATCTATAACTCTTGTGTAACCCAATACCATATCGATAATATTTGGACTTATGAGAATCCTACAGCTTACTATCCTCGTTTGAATGCTAATGGCAATAAACGTAGTAAGCAGATTCAAACTAAATACTTACAAAATGCGGCATATATCCGCTTGAAAGATATTACTTTGAGCTATACTTTACCCAAGAGTTGGTTGGCCAAGATGAAAATGGAGCAGGTACGTATCTATGTAAGTGGTATGAATTTGTGGGAGAAGACTGGTTTGCCCCCATTTATGACTCCTGATATTGTAGATCAAATAACTGATAATAGCTTGTCTAGCGAGAACAGTGGTAAAGAATATGCATTTATGAGAAGTTATTCATTCGGTATTAATATAACATTTTAAAAATAGATAGGTATTATGAAAAAATATATATTTTCATGTATTTGCATTTTGTGCTTGTCACTGTCTGGATGTGATTACTTGGATACTGAACCGGGTGACGCAATTTCTAGTGATCGTTTCTGGGAGACTTCTAATGCTGCCGCATTAGAGCAATATTGCAATCTTTATTATCCTAAACTCATCAAGGGACATGGTGATCCTTTGTCTTGGAATATTGGAAATATGATTATGCAAGAGTATCAGTCTGATAACCTTTTAGCAGCTGGTGCTAGTAGTATTACATTTGGTCAAAACACTGTAATGACTAGTAGTACTGACTGGGATTGGTCTACGGTGAGAGGTTGTAATGCTTTTCTAGAGAATTATGAAAAGTCTCCCGCTTCGGATATTGATAAAAAGAAATTTGCCGGAGAAATCTTATTTTTCAAAGCTTTTGATTATTTCAATAAGGTGTGCCTTTTTGGTGAGGTGCCTTGGTATGACTCTACGTTGAATAAAGATAACCCCGAATTATATAAAGGACGTGATTCTCGTGATTTAGTGATGACCAATATTTTGGCTACCATTAATAAGGCTATTGAGTTTTTACCTCGCAAGACTAAAGTTTATCGTGTGAGCCGCGATGCCGCTCTATTACTCAAAGCCCGTATCTGTCTTTATGAAGGTACTTGGCGTCGTTATCGTAATGTAGAGGGCGATGTAAAATTCCTTGAAGAGGCTTACAAAGCTTCTGGAGAGTTGATGGGGTATGGTTATGAATTGTATAAGGCATCGGGTATAGACGATAGCTATTTCGATCTTTTCATACAAGATAATTACAATGATAATTCGGAGGTAATTCTCTCGCGTGAGTATGACCCTGCCCTCAATATGGGGCACAACGTGCCTAATAGTATTCCTAATAGCGAACAGGGTATGAGCCGTGATTGTTTTGAGGAATACTTGTGTGCTAACACAGGAAAGCCCATTTCTCTTTGTGGTTGTCACAATCCTAACATGGGATATAATGCAGAGATGAAGAATCGCGACGGACGTCTGTTGCAAACAGTATGTTTGCCCGAATCTGGTAGTAAATATGCTCGTTTTTTATATCGTACTACTGGCGGTCTGTTGAAAGGTGGGGCTCCTAATATCTTTTCTATTCTTCCCAACTCGGACACTCGAACCTTCTACGCTGCGTCTTGTACCGGATATTCGGTATGTAAGTTTTATAAGGCGTCTGAGCACTATGTGGGTAATCACAAAGGTGGCATTGATGCTCCTGTGATGCGTTATGCTGAGGCCTTGTTGATTCGTGCTGAGGCTGGTGCTGAGTTGGGAAAAGATCCCGAATTGGATAAAACCATCAATCAGCTTCGTGCCCGTGTAGGATTTACTTTTAAGTTGGAAGCTGATCCGATAGCTGATCCGGATTTGATTGCTAAATATCCTAATGTGAAAGGTGATAACGCTAACTTGATTCGTGAAATCCGTCGCGAACGTCGCATTGAGTTGTTTGCCGAAGGTTATCGTTGGGACGACGTTTGTCGTTGGAATGTAGGCGAGGTCGTATTTAACCGTGTGCGTCGTGGTGCTAAGATGGACCCCAACTTATACTCTGCCGATGAGATAAAGACTATTAAAGATCAAGTAGGATTCGATGCCGATGGCTTTATTACTCCCTACGCTAAGCGAGTTACTTATAGTATGAATTTTACGGCTAAAAATTACCTGTACAACATTCCGTTGGACGAAATATCATTGAACCCGAATTTGCTTCCTCAGAATCCGGGTTGGGAATAAGTAGTTAATTACTGTAAATGAAAAGAAAAATGGAAAATATGAAATACACTATGTCATACATTGCGAAGAATTTTCGAGTAGCATTGATGCTGTCACTCATGATGTTATTGTGCAGCTGTTCTAGTGAAGATAAATTGGAGCTTCACAAAGGAGCCACACTTCCTATTATGCAAGGAATAGCCGATAATGTGCCTTATATTCAGTCGGTAGAAAAAGAATTAACTTACGACTTGTATGATGGGGTACGCATTACCGATGTTGTCTTTACCTATTGCGCTAAACCTACCCGTATGATTATTGCTGAAGTAGATTTGAACAAGAACGTGACCATAGTTACCTCTACGCCTGATAATAAGCCGGAGGTTGGTAAAATTCTGCAACAGGTAACTGTGCAGGCCGAGAAAGCTGAAGCAGCCGGACGCAAAGTGATTTTGGGAACTAATGGCGACTTCTATTCTAAGAAAAATGATCTTTGGATTCCTGGTGGGCTATTCTACAAAGACGGTGTAGCCATCAAGACTGAAATAGGTTGGGAGGCTGATCATGTATTCTATATGCTCAAAGATGGTACGGCACATATTACTTCTGTTCCAGAGTTTAAATTAGTAGAGCGAGAGGTGGTGCATGCTATTGGTGGTTGGCAAAGAATGGTGCAAGACGGTGAGGTAGTGAAGAACTTTACCGTAAATGACAACGCCATGCAGTTCCATCCACGTACCTTTGTAGGTGTGTCTGCTGACAATCGCAAGGTTTATTTATTTGTTGTTGATGGTCGTCAGCCCGAATACTCTAACGGTATGCGTCTTGAAGACATGATGTTACTCTGTCAAGGTGCTGGTTGTTACCAAGCGTTCAATATGGATGGCGGTGGTTCTACCACTATGGTACGTCGGGTAGAAAAGGGCAGTTCAGTGTCATTTGAGGTAATGAATCAACCTTCAGACAATCCTGCTAGATCGGTGATAAACGGCTTACAAGTTATTGAAAAAACTAATTAAAAAACGGAATAGTATGAATACATATAATATGAAATTCCATGCTTGGTTTAAGGGAGTGTTGGGGGTGCTCTTGGTAGCTTTCATAGCTTCGTGTGATGACTCCGATTTGATACGTCGCATTGAACCAACTCTTGAAATTCAAGATGAATTGTCGATGGGACCTGTCGCTTCTCGCCAAGTAATTGATTTACACTCTTCGTATCCATGGTTTGCCGAAGCTTCCGCTTCATGGATTAAACTGAAACGCTATCGTGGCCAGGCTTTGTTGCCCGACTCTATAGTGGCTGAAATCGAAGAGAACCCGGAGATGGCATTGCGCGAAGGCTGGATTGAGATTCGTTTGATGGATCAAATGTCGAAACGCATTGTTGTGAAACAAAACGGTCGTGGTTCATTGATTACGTTATCTAAGGAGGTGCTTTACTTTAATATTAATGGTGGTGAAACTATCTTGGATGTAGTGACCGATCTTGAATGGGATGTAGAAGAGGAACAGATTGGTGGATTTACCTTTAAGAAAGTAGACGATACTCATTTGAAAGTTAAAGTTGCTAAGAACACCACTGGGGCCGAAATAAGAAAGAGTGTTATTTTATCCGACACGGGTAAGACTACAGAAACCAAATTGACAATTGTTCAGACTAATGTGGAAAAGATGTTGTCTATTTCTTTATCCGAAACGGAGAAAAATATGATTACCGGCAAAAAAGGAACACAATTAAACATTCCAGTCTCTTTGAATTTACAATTTGATTGTAAGGTTTCTCATTCTTGGATTCATGTGGGTGAACTTCCTGAGTTTAGCGGTGATATTGTGCAGGATGTAAACATTCCTATCGAACTGGATCCTAACGACGGATTTGAAGACAGAACAGGATATGTAGTTGTCAAGAATCAGGGCGATGTGGTAGAAGTATCGGATACTCTCTATGTTACTCAGCGTCTCTACAGTCAGATTGTTTATGTGAAGGCCGGAGCCAATGGTGATGGATCTAGCTGGGAGAGAGCGTTTGGTACTATCGAAGAAGGTCTGTCAGCCTGTGCTCACTATGGTGATATGCAAATGTGGGTAGCTGCAGGTGACTATTATTTGAAAGATTGGACCGAGTTTAAGAAGGTGAATTTCTACGGCGGTTTTGAAGGAAAAGAGACTACAGTGGCTGAACGTACCATGAAGCGTAAATCTATTCTTCATGCTGCACCATCTAATGTCTGGCCTTCTGTTTACATGTATAAATTGACAGAAGGTACAACACGTGTTGTTGATGGTTTTGAATTTGTAGACTCTAAGGGAAAAGAAGGTGAAGGCGCTTTGATAGCTTATGAATATTGGATGATTAGAAACTGTGTGGTGAGAAATAATACTTGTGCCCGTGATGCTGGTGGCGCATATTTCTTGTGTACATTGATTAACTGTGTGATACGTGATAACGAAACATTAAGTACATCTTCTACAATGAATGTTCAACAAAGCACTTGTCTATACAATGTGACTGTGGTAAACAATAGAAGTGCTGGTAGTAGTGCCGGTGTTCGTTTAGGTAGTGGTACCTGCCAGATGGTGAATTGCGTGGTATGGGGTAATGTTCATACTAAAGGTGATTTACACAGTGGCTATTTGGATCAGAACAAGGCTGCTATCTTTAAGAATTGTGCTATTCAAGGCGGATGGATTTATAATGGTGGAAATACTCCTCAAGTATCTAACTGTATTAATCTGAATACGGATAATACCGCTACCGATGGTCCTCAATTTGCTGATGTGGCAGGTAAGAACTATCAGCCCACAGAGAACTCTCCGTTGGTTGATGCCGGTTTGAACTCTGTGGTAAAAGATTGGAATTTGCTACTTGATATTCAAGGAGATGCTCGTATATCGAACGCTGGAATTGATATCGGTGCATTTGAGTGGCAAGCCAATAAATAGAATATAGTGTAATATAGAAAGCAATTCTCTATAATTCATAATAAAGAATTGCTTTCTTTATTTGTTTACCTAATTAAAAATATTATGAAAAGTAGATTCTTAACAATGAAGCTTATATTGGGAGCACTGGTATTATCTTTTAGTTGTGCTTGTTCTAGTAGTAATTCAGAAGAGGCTATGCCACAAACCGCCATAGGACGGCAATTGCTAGAATCAGGTATGGTCAATGACGTGACTTTAGATAACGAGAGTGTAGTGCGTGATGGAATAAAATTGAATGAATTGGCTTTTAAAACGTTTGGAGAGTCTCAGCATATTTTTGTGGCTACAATCGACTTAAACAAACTAACTTTTACTCCGGCTACAAAAGACGATAAGAATGTGCCGGCAACAGGACCTGAATCTAGTGCGCCTCTCCCGATTCATGCTTTTGCGGCCGAAGCAAACGGAAAAACTGTTTGGCTTGGTGTAAATGGTGATTATTATGCTGACAATCCACGTCGTGTCATGGGTATTTTCTATAAGGACGGAGTGTGCATCAATTCGCAATATTTTGAAGGGCACGATGAGGTGTTGTATCAACTGAAAAATGGTGAGACCTACGTGGGACAAGCTGATGAGGCATTGGCTCATGAAGCCAATCTGTTGCATGCGTTGGGAGGATATGGGCTATTAGTTAAGGATGGGGTGGTTCAAAATTCTTACGAAGAGATGGGTGATTTGCAGAATACCCATCCGCGTACTAGTGTGGGGCTTTCTCAAGATAGAAAGACTATGTATATATTTGTGGTGGACGGTCGTCGAAAAGACTCTTTCTTTGCGTTAGGACTTACTTTGCCCCATCTGGCTACCATGATGAAGGCTGTGGGATGTTATAACGCTATCAACCTTGACGGAGGAGGGTCGACTACGCTTATAATCCGAAAAGTAAATAATGTTGGGAAACCGACTTTCCCTATTTTGAATACACCGGCCGACGATCGGGTACCCCGTAAGGTAACCAACAGTATGTTGATTATAGAAAAGAAGTAACTGTATAAAGCCGACTTAAGTAGATTTTAAAAGAAAATAGAATAATGGAAAAGATTTTATATGCTGCTATGTGTGCGGTATTGTTCTTTTGTTGTAGTTCCAGCGATGAACCCGAAGCAAACTCCCAATCCTCTTTTATGCTCCCCGACAAAGCAATTGTATTGGCCGAGCAATCCTCTAAGTCTGTTGTGATACTCGATGCTTCCACTTATCGTACTGTATGGAGTTGGAATCCGGGAAAAGCCGGTGTACCCTCCAATTGTCAAACGTGGTTTCACAATCCTAGTGAGGTTAAGTCAGTGTTCAACAACCAGTATATCTTGATGACTGCATCAGGTGGGGCTGTAGCTCTTATACGTATTGCCGACAGTAAATTGATGTATTATGCGTATGTGGGTGAAAATCCACACTCTGCAGAGATTTTACCCGATGGAAATCTCGTGGCTGTATCGTCTACCGACGGTAAGTTACGTACATTTATGACTGATACCATCAAAGGAACCGGCAAGTGGTTTGCCTCCTACGAGCTTCCTAGTGCTCACAACGTGGTATGGGATCTTCAAAGAGAGTTGCTTTACACCACCGAAGGGATTAAATTGTGTACTTATAAGTACAATTTCAACCGCAAGGAGCCTAGATTACAAGATCGAAGCGTAATCTTCGAATTACCTAGCACCGAATCGTGCGGGCATGATCTCTTTCCCGTGTATGATAAGGCCGATGTGTTATGGATCACTACTAATGAGAATGTGTGGCAATATGATATAAAGAACAACAAAGCTGAATTGATTTATCCGCTTTACGCTGTGAAGAGTGTGTGTAATAGTGCCGACGGGGTACTGATGTTGTATCCTACTACTGAGTGGTGGTCTGATGGTCTGATAAACGAGAAAGGTAAGAAACTATTTAGCATTTACGGTGCTAAAATCTATAAGGGGCGTTGGGTAATGAATAATACCTTCAGCTACCCTAAAGAGCATAAACCCAAGTTTGAGTAATGAATAAAAAGATATATAATGAAAGTATGGATATTAGGAGCGGTGAGCCTTTGGACGATATGTAGTTTTGCACAGCAGCGAGAGGTTCCCATTTATTTGGATAATGATCAACCTATAGAGAAGCGTGTGGAGGATGCTTTGGCGCGTATGACTTTGGAAGAAAAAGCGGCAATGACCCATGCCCAATCTAAGTTCAGTTCTCCCGGTGTTCCTCGTTTAGGAATTCCTGAAAACTGGATGTCTGACGGTCCACACGGTGTACGCGAAGAACTGCTTTGGGATCAATGGAATATAGCTAAGTGGACAAATGATTCTTGTATTGCCTTTCCGGCATTAACCTGTTTGGCGGCTACGTGGAATCCCGAATTATCTTATATATACGGAAGCAATATTGGAGAAGAAGCACGCTACCGCAATAAGAATGTCCTATTGGGACCGGGAGTTAATATCTATCGTAGCCCGCTGAACGGCCGGAATTTCGAATATATGGGAGAAGACCCGTTTTTGGCATCCCGTATGGTAGTACCATACATAAAAGGTGTACAAAAAAACGGAGTAGCTGCATGTGTGAAACATTATGCACTGAATAATCAAGAAACGGACAGGCATTATGTTGATGTAGAAGTGGGTGACCGTGCATTATACGAAATCTATCTGCCGGCTTTCAAAGCGGCTGTCCAAGAAGGAAAGGCTTGGACTATCATGGGTGCGTACAATAGTTATAAGGGACAATTTTGTAGTCATAATCAATATCTGATTAATGATATTCTGAAAAGAGATTGGCAATTTGACGGAGTTGTAGTTTCCGATTGGGGGGCGACCCGTGATACGGATCAAGCTATTCATAATGGATTGGACATAGAATTCGGTACTTGGTCAAATGAATCCGCCAAAGATATAGATAATGATTATAAAAATTACTATTTGTCTACTCCGTATCTGAAGAAACTCAAAAGCGGAGAGGTCTCAGATAAAGAATTGAATGATAAAGTCCGGCGTATTCTTCGTTTGATATTCCGTACTACGATGAATCCTAATCGTCCTTATGGGTCTTTTGGAACAAAGGAACATGCTATGACAGGACGGAAAGTTGCTCAAGAAGGAATTGTGCTTTTGCAGAACAAAGAAAATTTGTTACCTATTGACAAAGACCGTACAAAAAAAATATTGGTAGTGGGTGAGAACGCTGTAAAGACTTTGTGCGACGGAGGAGGCTCATCCACGTTGAAAGTGAAGTATGAAGTAAGTCCGCTTCAAGGGATTCGTACATGGGCAGGGCGGCAGGTAGAGGTGAATTATGTTGCCGGTTATGCGTCGTCTAAGGAGGCAAATGCTTTACAATTGAGAATGGAAGCAGCACAAGCGGCAGAACAGGCTGATATCGTGCTCTTCGTGGGAGGGCTCAATAAGAATTGGAATCAAGATGCGGAAGGTGCAGACAGGCAAACGTTTGATTTGCCATATCAACAAAATGAGTTGATTGATGAATTAGCAAAAGTAAACTCAAATGTGGTGGTTGTCCTTATTGCCGGAAATGCCGTTGCAATGCCGTGGGTAAAGCAGGTGAATGCTATCGTGATGAGCTGGTACAACGGTACTGAAGCAGGCAACGCATTGGCTTCAGTATTGTTTGGTGAAGTGAATCCATCGGGTAAGTTGCCTTTTACTTTTCCTGTTAAATTGGAAGATAATAGTGCTCACTCTATCGGAGAGTTTCCGGGTGATGGAAAGAAAGTGGCGTATAAAGAAGGAATTTTTGTTGGGTATCGTTGGGCGGATAAAGAGAAGATCAAACCGCTATTTGCATTTGGACATGGACTTAGTTATACTACTTTTCAATATGGTAAAATAATGGCGGATAAGAAAGAGATGATTGAGACCGATCGTATTACCTTTACTGTTTCTGTAAAAAATACTGGTGGTAAGGCAGGAGCTGAGATTGTACAATTGTATATCAATGATATAAACTCCAGGCTACCTCGTCCGGTAAAAGAACTCAAAGGGTTTAAGAAAGTCTATTTGCAGCCGGAGGAAGAGCAGGTTGTTTCTTTCACTATAGGAAAAGAGGAATTATCCTATTATGACGATGAAAAACACGAATGGGTGGCGGAACCGGGAGAATTTCGCGCTTTGATAGGAGCCTCCTCAGCCGATATTCGTAGTAGTGTAAAGTTTAACTTAGATAAATAAATTAATCCAAATAAGAGAATATGAAGAAATATATAGGCCTCGTACTAGTAGCGTTATCGGGTTGTATACTTACAGTTAACGCACAGCAATCATTTTCTTATAAGAACCCGCTTCTTCCTACAGAAGTAAGAGTGAATGACTTGCTGGACCGGATGACACTGGAAGAAAAGATCGCTCAGATTCGTCATTTGCATTCGTGGGATGTGTTCGATGGACAGGTCTTGAATCAAGAGAAGTTGGATAAGATGTGCGGTGGAATAGGATATGGGTTCTTTGAAGGTTTTCCTTTGACAGCTGCAAGTTGTCGTAAGACTTTCCGTGAGATACAAACCTATATGGTAGAAAAAACACGTCTGGGTATTCCCGGATTTCCGGTTGCCGAATCTTTGCATGGAGTGGTGCATGAAGGAACAACTATCTACCCTCAGAATATAGCGATGGGGAGTACTTTCAATCCGGAACTGGCTTACGAAAAGACTAAACATATTGCTGGCGAACTGAATACGATGGGAGTGAAGCAAGTGTTGGCACCTTGTATTGATGTTGTACGTGATTTACGTTGGGGACGTGTAGAAGAGTCTTTTGGTGAAGATCCTTTCCTTTGTTCAAAGATGGCGGTTGCTGAGGTAAAAGGATATATGGAACATGGAATTTCTCCGATGTTGAAGCATTACGGACCACATGGCAATCCTTTGGGTGGATTGAATCTGGCTTCGGTGGAGTGTGGTGTACGTGATTTATTTGATATTTATTTGAAACCATTTGAGGCTGTGCTTGCTGAAACGGAAATTATGGCTGTCATGTCCAGTTATAATTCTTGGAATAGAATTCCTAATTCTGCTTCTCGTTTTATGCTGACGGATATTTTGCGCAATAAATTTGGTTTTCGGGGATATGTTTATTCGGATTGGGGAGTTGTCAGTATGCTGAAGACTTTCCATAAGACGGCGGCGGATGATTTCGAAGCGGCCCGGCAGGTATTGACCGCCGGAATGGACGTGGAGGCTTCCAGCTCTTGCTATGCAGTACTGGCTGATAAAATACGGAATGGAGAGTTTGATATCAGGTATATCGATCAGGCTGTGAAACGAGTGCTTCGTGCTAAATTTGAGTTGGGATTATTTGAAGATCCTTATCAGGAACAAGCAGTCTATCGGCTTCCTCTCCGTTCGGAAGAAAGTGTGAAGCTTTCACGCAGGATTGCAGACGAATCAACCGTATTGCTGAAGAACGATGGGCAGTTGTTGCCGTTGAATGTACGGAATCTGAAGTCAGTAGCGGTGATTGGTCCTAATGCGGATAATGTACAATTTGGAGATTATACCTGGAGCAAAAAGAAAGAAGATGGAGTGACACCGCTTCAAGGAATCAAAAACTTGTTGGGTGATAGGGTGAAAATCAACTACGCTAAAGGATGTTCTTTGGCTTCTTTGGATACTTCGGGGATAGCGAAGGCTGTGGATGCTGCCCGTCATAGTGATGTTGCTTTGATATTTGTGGGAAGTTCGAGTACAGCGTTCGTACGTCATACTCAAGAGCCGTCTACCAGTGGAGAAGGAATCGATTTAAGTGATATCTCTTTGACTGGTGCACAAGAACAATTAATACGTGAGGTCTTTGCTGTGGGAAAGCCGGTGGTTGTTGTATTGGTGGCTGGAAAGCCTTTTGCCATACCGTGGGTGAAAGAGAATATTCCGGCGATATTGGCGCAATGGTATGCTGGCGAACAGGAAGGAAACTCTATTGCGGATATTTTGTTTGGCAATGTGAACCCTTCCGGAAAACTGACTTTTTCATTTCCGCAAAGTACGGGGCATCTCCCTGTCTATTATAACTATTTGCCTACGGATAAAGGATATTATAAAGAGCCGGGAACTTATGAAAAGCCGGGAAGAGATTATGTTTTCTCAAATAGTTCCCCGCTATGGGCATTTGGATATGGATTGAGCTATACTCAATTTGAATATCTGAAAGCTGTTACAGATAAGGAACTCTATCAGGCTAATGATACCGTTTGTGTGACTGTTCAATTGAAAAATACGGGGAAAAGAACCGGGAAAGAGGTGATACAGGTATATATGCGAGATGTGGTCAGCTCGGTGATGACACCGGTGAAGCAGTTGAAAGGTTTCAGAAAAGTGGATTTACTTCCCGGACAGACACGGGAAACGACTATAATGATTCCTGTTCATGAATTTTATCTGACAGATGATTTGGGCAATCGTTATCTCGAACCGGGCAAATTTGAATTACAGGTAGGTACTTCTTCCGACCGGATTTATTTCAACCTTCCGGTGTATATCGGTTCTTCCGGAAAGGGAGGACAGACGGTGTCCGGTACTTCTTTCAAATCACGGACAGATGGAAAAGTGATTCAAGTAAAAGGAACTGTCCGTGATATACAGGCAACTCCGCTTGCCGGAGTGAAAGTACAGTCTGAAGAATCCGGTGAAAGTGCATTGACTGACTATCGGGGCACATATACTATCAAGGTGAAAGATAATGGCAGACTTGTTTTCTCGAAAAAAGGATTTGCCGATAAAACAATAGAAGTAGAGGGGCAGACTGATGTCAGTATTCAAATGGCTAAAGGTGAGTAAATACATGAAATACTGTATGGCTATTGGCTTGTTGGGTAGTATGACTTTACAAGCTATGGCTCAATATACAGGAAAGGTTTTCGTTGATGAGAACAGAAATGGTCTCCTCGATGAAGGTGAAAAACGATTGCATCGGGTCTCTGTTTCCGATGGGTTAAATGTGGTACAGACAGACTCAAATGGCGCATATCAATTGCCCGGACATTCCCGTATGCATTTTCTGTTTATTACTACTCCTTCCGGATATAAGACTGATAATGCCTACTATTACCGGATAGAGAACGGCCGTACGGAATACGATTTTCCGGTATATCCTTGTTATGGAGGAATTCAAGCTGACGGTAGTCACCGGTTTATACATATCTCTGATACGGAAATACGTGGAAAAGAAGGGAATCAAGCGTGGGTGGATAATCTCCGTGACTATTCGACCAATGAGAAAATAGCTTTTATCGTGCATACAGGGGATATTTGTTATGAATCGGGACTGAACAGTCATATAGGCTTGCTGAATACCGCTTTGATGGAAGATACGCAAGTCTTTTATGGAATAGGCAATCATGACTTGGTGAAAGGTGCTTATGGGGAAGAACTTTTCGAGAAACTCTACGGACCGGTATTCTATTCATTTGATGTGGGGAATACACATTATATAATGACACCTATGCTTCATGGAGATTATTTACCGGAGTATACTAAGGAAGATGTATATCGCTGGATGAAAAATGATCTTGCTTATGTAGGCAAGGAGAAGTCGATCATTGTTTTCAATCATAGCCTGCCGGAAGATACGGTAGCTTTTAAATATGGTATTAGTGATACGGAGTATATAGACTTGCCGGCTATGGGATTGAAAGCTTGGTTGTACGGTCACTGGCACGTAAATCATGTGCATAAGCATAAAGCGGCAGGGGTGTATACTATCTGTACCTCTACGCCTGCTTGTGGTGGTATTGACCATGCACCTTCCGCTTTTCGTGTACTGACTGTTGATACAGAGGGAAACGTGGCGTCCGAGTTCCGATACAGTTATCTGTCTCCTTCATTACATATTGTTTCGTTGGAGAATGGACAGTTGCCAACACTTCCTTCCGGAAAGATTCCTTTGTCCGTCAATGCCTACTCTACGGTTTCCCCAATACGATCCATGCGTTATTGGTGTGAATCGGAAGGTAAAAAAGTTCTTTCCTCCAATCTTTTGAAACGTCAGAGTGATTTCAATTGGTATGCGGAAATTCCTTTGCTTTCTCAATGGGAACATCGGCAGCTTACTGTAATAGTGGAAGCACTTTTCAATAATGGAGAGGTAAGGCGATGCAGGCGTTCGTTTTTTTATGAAAAGCCTGAAAGGAAACAATTGCCTTTGCGGTTGTCATGGATTAAAAATGTAGGTGCTTCTATTTTCATGTCTGCTCCTTTGGTATATCGGAAACGTCTCTTTACGGCATCGGTCGATGATAATGAATCGGGGAAAGCGGCTGTAGTGTGTATGGATGCGCAAAATGGAACAGTCTGTTGGCGGTATTCACTCCGTGGCTCTGTACGCAGTAGTATTGCGATTGCTGATGGATTGGTCTTTGCCCAAGATGTACATGGCTACCTATATGCGATTCAAGCAGAAACCGGGGCATTGGTTTGGGAAAAAGATTTAAATATCGGTGTACTTCCTCCTTTGAATGACGGGCTGGTTGCTGCTTCGGATGTAGTATATGCCGGTACAGGAAAATCCTTATGTGCCTTGAAAGCGGCTACGGGGGAACTTATCTGGAAGAATGAAGCTTGGAGCAGGGGGGAAGGATGCGTGGCAACACTTTCTCTTGGACGTAATATTCTGATTGGGCATGCAAACTGGAAGGGGTTGTATGCCAATAATGCAGTTAATGGTGAGTTGTTGTGGGAGAATAAAGATGCGGAATTAAAATATCGTTCGGCCTCTGTTGCTTGGGAAGGAGAGAATCTCTATCTTCTTTCTTCCCGTTCCTTTTTTATATTGAATTCAAAGAACGGTGAGGTTATAGTACGTAAAAAAATGAATTGTTCGGTCGATGTGAATTCAACTCCTTTAATTACTGAATCTGAGATAATATTTGGAACAGCTGCCAATGGAGTCATAGCTTTAGACAAGCAGACCTTAGAAGAGAAATGGGATTTTAAAACAAACCCCGCTTTGATTTATACATCTCCTTATTCTAAACCATCATCTTCAACTGTAGAGACTAGTCCAGTGTTGGTTGGAGATACTGTTTTCTTTGGGGCTTCTGACGGAATACTGTATGCATTGAACCGTATAAGTGGTAAATTGCTGTGGAAATACCAAATTGGTGTACCTATATTTTCTACAGTATTTGTTGCGGAAAACGTTTTGTATGTAACAGATTTTGCCGGTAATGTGTATGGGTTTATAATGAATAATTAAAACACAGGATTAATGCGGATTATCACAGAAATGAATTTATAGGTTGTTGATTATTATATCTATATATATGAAATAATCTGCGATAATTCGCGTTAATCTTGCGTTTTATTATTCATTATGCCTCTCCTTTCCTATATCTATAAATTAGAAAGAATACTGCATCAGCATATTTAACCGGTTCGCGTGACGGGTTGAAGAACTGAAATCTGTACGCCATCCTCTCAGATATTCAACTCCGACCTGCATGTTGTTGCTGACATTCCAGAAGGCATTGGCTACCAGATACTGGCCTTTGCGGTATGATTCTGGATTTCCGCTTGGGTATCCGTTTTCGGAATATAGTCTGGACAGGCTGTACGTTCCGGAAACAAAGAAGCTTGGGCAGAAGTTGTACTGTAATCCTGCATACCATCCTAACATAGGAAGAACCTGCATTTTACCTTCATTGTCCGGGTCGGGGACGATATCTACATTCAGATTACTCAAGTCGTTAAGATAAGAGCCGATTCCCTTGCCATAGTTGAACTGTCCGTAAGCCTGTAATTTTTTTGTGACATTGAATGTTGTAGACGCTTGCAAACCGAATCCGGTTTTGGAATAAGCTTTGTCGTACACATTACTTGAATAAGTCATGCTACGTATAATAGCGCTTAGTTTGATATGGCTGCTGCTGTTCCAGTTATATTGTGCGGAAGTAGCAAAGTCCGGCATACGTTGCGTGTTGATGGAAACATCGCTGTTGGTTGTACCGTCTACCGAAGGCATTTCCATAGCGACACCGAACTTCCAGTTTTTCAACTTATCGTACATATAGCTTAATTGCGTAGTACGGTAGAATGCTGAACCGTTAGGGCCTGCAAAGTCGATAGTGGGAGGGAGAGCGGCGAGGTCCATGAACGAACCGTAACTGTAACCGATGGTGAAACCGAGAAATTGTGCATAAGCATTTTGTAATTCAAACGTTTTCCCGTCTCCACGAAAGTTTCCGGCAGTATAGACAACAAAGTCTCCGAGATGTTTCGTACGTCCTACCAATTTAAGGAAGAGGGTAGAAGTGGTGATGTCCATCTGAAACTGATTTTTAGCGAAATTTCCGCTTCCACGTTGCGGGATCAACGCCGGGTAGAAATCCACATCGTCTACGATACCGCCAAAGTCATATTCTGCTGTCGCACGGACGTAGCCTCCGATACCTAAAGCGAATTTTCCTTTCTGGTCAGTCAGCAGGAAGCGGGGAGCATTCGGATCATGGAAACGCAGTTGCGAACGGTCGTTCATAATCCGGATGATCTCGTCTCCTGCTTTGTCACGGGAGATAAACATGATGGAATTAGGCTCCTCATCTTCGATGATTACCTTTTTCTGCGCATTGGCACAGAGGGGGAAAATTCCCATCCCCAGTAGCATTGCTACCATTTTAAAACTAGTTTTCATTATCAGTTAAGTTTTAGGTGAATGCCCAAAGAACAACTAAAAAAAGAAATGGTTGAGAGGGGCAAAGGAAAAATTGCCAAACTAATCGGAAGAATTGCTATTTATAATCATTCTACAAAGACGGATCTTTGTACCGTAGTAATCAGATAAAGAAAATACGACGATGGAAAAAGTAGAATTTACTCAAGGAATATTAGCGATACAGCCGGATTTACATCGCTTTGCATATAAGTTGACAGCAGACCGTGATTCTGCCAATGATTTGGTGCAGGATTGTGTGTTGCAGGCATTGGATAATCAAGAGAAGTTTACGTATAGTAAGAACCTGAAGGGGTGGATGTATACACTGATGCGCAACATTTTTGTCAATAACTATCGCCGTACCGTTCGCGAAATGAATATCATGGATGATAATTATTCTATCAATCAACAATATCAGATTGAAGATGAAGATGCGGACCGATTTGAATTTACATATGACATGAAACATCTGTATCGTGTGATACATTCGATACCGGAAGAAATGAAAGTTCCTTTCCAGATGTTTGTGGCAGGATTTAAGTATCGGGAGATTGCCGACAAGTTAGGGTTGCCGATGGGAACGGTAAAGAGCCGTTTATTCTTTATCCGCAAACGGCTGAAGGAGGAACTTAAAGACTTCTCTGCATAAAGCAAGTTCTTGATTTTGAGTGGTGTGCCTGTTTTTCTATATATGGATAATAGAATTCGGCAGTCTTGATGCGCTTGTTTCAGTTTTATTTTCTATCTTTGCACCCCGAAAGATAAAAATAAAGTATGATGCCGTGAATAGCGGTCGTGTATTCTAGAACACCACGTAAAAAACAGGAATTATGAAAGAAAAAGTATCCGTACCTTTTATGCTGCTGGGCATTTTATTTAATGTATGCCTTATTGCGGCGAATCTTCTTGAGACAAAAGTAATCCAGATTGGTAGTCTGACCGTGACTGCAGGATTGTTGGTTTTCCCAATTTCTTATATTATTAATGATTGTATCGCCGAAGTATGGGGATTCAAGAAAGCACGCTTGATAATTTGGAGCGGTTTTGCCATGAATTTCTTTGTTGTCACTCTCGGACTGATAGCCGTAGCCATTCCGGCTGCCCCTTTCTGGGAAGGAGAAGAACATTTCGATTTTGTATTCGGTATGGCTCCCCGTATCGTAGCTGCCAGTCTGATGGCTTTCTTGGTTGGCTCGTTCCTCAATGCGTATGTGATGAGCAAAATGAAAATTGCCAGTCAAGGGCGTAACTTTTCCGCTCGTGCCATTTTGTCAACCGTTGTAGGTGAAACGGCGGATTCGTTAATATTCTTCCCGGTGGCTTTCGGTGGAATCATCGCTTGGAAAGAGTTGCTTATTATGATGGGTATTCAGATTGTGCTGAAGTCCATGTACGAAGTGATTATCCTTCCGGTAACTATCCGTGTGGTGAAAGCTATTAAGCAAATAGATGGTAGCGATGTTTACGATACCGATATATCCTACAATGTACTGAAAGTCAAAGATATTTAAGATAGAATATGAATAGAGAAGCAGCATTGGTTGTGTTCAGTGGAGGGCAAGACTCTACTACGTGTCTGTTTTGGGCAAAACGCAACTTTAAGAAAGTGTATGCTCTGAGTTTCCTGTATGGTCAGAAACATCAGAAAGAAGTGGAGTTTGCACGGGAGATAGCCCGGAAAGCGGAAGTGGAATTTGATGTGATGGACGTGTCTTTTGTCGGGCAACTTGGACATAACTCTTTGACTGACACTACAATGGTGATGGATCAGGAAAAGCCCGCAGATAGTGTTCCCAATACTTTTGTGCCGGGACGTAATCTGTTTTTTCTGAGCATTGCAGCGGTATATGCCCGTGAACGCGGTATAAACCACTTGGTAACAGGGGTTTCCCAAACCGATTTCAGTGGTTATCCCGATTGCCGTGATTCCTTTATCAAGTCTCTCAATGTAACGTTGAACTTGGCTATGGATGAACAATTTGTGATCCATACTCCTTTAATGTGGATTGATAAAGCGGAAACATGGGCTTTGGCCGATGAACTGGGTGTGCTGGAGTTGATTCGTAACGAGACTTTGACGTGCTATAATGGCGTTCAAGGGGATGGCTGCGGACATTGTCCGGCTTGTAAGTTGCGTCGGGAAGGATTGGAGAAGTATTTAAAAAGTAAGAATCAATAATATCTCTACACAGAGATTAAAATGTATTTTTGCTGTCATCTGTCACATTCTTATAGATAAACAATTGATTATAAATTGTATAGCTTGTGACAGCAAGCAGTGACAGCAGTTGAATTTGAAGTTTTGTTGTCACATCTGTTGTCACCGGTAAGCTCCGGCTAGCAAGTGATAGTAAGCTTTGTATCTACGGTAGTTTTGTCCGGTAAGCGGCGGTTTAAATTAGTTTCAACAGCTTGAAACTGTTGTTTCATCGGTGAGAAACTAAAGTTTCAGCGGCATGAAACTAAAGTTTCCGGCGCTTGAAACTATTGGTTCTGCCGTAAGAAACTATCTGTTCTCCAGTGCGAAACATTCTGTTTCATGCCGTGAAACACACCGTAACAAGTAAGATGAGGATAAAGCAAACGTGGGCTGGGAGTTGATGGTGATAGGTGATAGATGTGGTGATAGGTTGTAAAATGAATCATTCACCACTGAAACATCGATGAATAAGGCATTTGAGGCTTGTCGGTGATAGGTGATAGAGAAAATACGTTTTTTTTGTTTAGTGTAGAGGTCGTAACTAGTAAGTGCAATGACTGAATTAAAAGACCAGCTTTCCTTATTGGGAAGAAAAACCGAGTATAAGCAAGATTATGCTCCGGAAGTATTGGAAGCCTTTGATAATAAGCATCCTGAAAATGATTATTGGGTACGTTTCAACTGCCCGGAGTTCACAAGTCTGTGTCCTATTACAGGACAGCCGGATTTTGCGGAAATACGTATCAGCTACATTCCCGATATAAAAATGGTAGAAAGCAAGAGCTTGAAACTCTATCTTTTCAGTTTCCGTAATCATGGAGCCTTTCATGAAGATTGTGTGAATATCATAATGAAAGATTTGATAAAGTTGATGAATCCCAAATACATTGAAGTAACCGGAATCTTTACTCCACGTGGTGGTATTTCCATCTATCCATACGCTAATTACGGTCGTCCGGGAACAAAGTTCGAACAGATGGCGGAACATCGGCTGATGAATCGGGAGTAATTTGTGAAATAAATATAGCTATTAACTTGCATTCGATTCATTTTTATGCCTATCTTTGTCATATAAGGATTATAGTACAATAGATGATGGAGAAATATATTACTCAATTTTCGGCATATCTTTTTGGGGATGTCAATAAAGACGATTTAGATATGGAGAAGCATTCACGGTATATTATAAAGAGAGTGCTTGAATATGGAATGTTACAAGATTGGAATATTGTAAAGCAATATTATGGAATTACCAGAATTGTTGAAGAGGCTAAAGGGTTTCGTGAAATGGAGCCTAGGGCTTTAGCCTATCTTTCAGCCATTTCACAAACTCCTAAAGAACAGTTCAAATGTTATACTTATCAACGGTTGAATCCACAACATTGGAACTAAGGATTTTGTAGATATCTATTTTTTTTTGTTGAAAACGTATTCATTGAATAATATATTGGATTTCTATGCTCAAAAATATTCCGACTCATCTTCTTTTATGGCAATGAAAAGTTTAGCCTATTTTGAAGATGCGGAGGAGGATCCAATGCCTTATATGTTTGTAGATGTGTCTTGGGATGAGATTAAAAGATCCATATTATCTCATTTATAGTATATGAGATAATGTTTTTATTCGTGATGATACGGCCCTCCATTCAATATAGTCATCGCCCGATAAATCTGCTCGACGAATATCAACCGGATCATCTGATGCGAGAAAGTCATCTTTGACATTGAAATCTTTTCGTGTGCCGCTTGATATACTTTTTCCGAAAAGCCATACGGTCCTCCGATAATGAAAACCAGTCGTTTGTTCACCGTATTCATTTTCCGTTTCATATAATCGGCAAATTCAAGGGAACGCATCTCTTTCCCGTGCTCATCCAATAACACCACCACATCACCCGGTTGAAGGGCTTTCAGAATCAGCTCCCCTTCCTTTTCTTTCTGCACCTCCATCGAAAGACTTTTTGTATTTTTCAGTTCGGGGATCACTTCCATATCAAAAGTGATATAACGTTTCGTACGCTGTATATAGTCGTTGATAGCTGTAATATAATGCTGTTCTACGGTTCGTCCTACGACGAGCAAGGTTGTTTTCATACGTCTACAATTCTGATTATTGCACAAAAATAGGCATTTTTTATGTTATTCTGCAATTAATGCTTACCTTTGCCTATCATTAGTTGAAAGTCTAAACCTTTAGACTACAACTTAAAAGCTTGTATTTATGAGAAAACGAGTGCTCGTAGGAATGGCCGCTTTGCTTCTTTCCTTCTCGTTGCTAATGGCGCAGGAGATACCGGCAGGAGTGATTACGGCATTTAAAAGAGGAAGCTCACAAGAGCTGAGTAAGTATATGGGGGACAAGGTAAACCTGGTGCTCCAAGGTAGCTCGACAAACGTTGACAAACAGAAAGCGACCGCTGTGATGCAAGACTTCTTCACGAAGAATAAAGTCAATGGGTTTACAGTGAACCATCAGGGAAAGCGGGACGAGTCAAGTTTCGTTATCGGAACGTTGGCCACAACGAACGGAAACTTTCGTGTGAACTGCTTTCTGAAAAAAGTACAGGATAAATGTTTAATACACCAAATAAGAATTGACAAAATCAATGAATAAGGAAAAAGAACTGATCGACAAACTGATCGATCTTGCTTTTGCAGAAGATATAGGCGATGGTGACCATACCACCCTTTCATGTATTCCCGCTACGGCAATGGGAAAATCAAAATTGCTTATCAAGGAAGCCGGTGTGCTGGCCGGTATCGAAGTGGCTAAAGAAATCTTCAATCGTTTCGACCCGACGATGAAAGTCGAAGTGTTTATCAATGACGGTGCGGAAGTGAAGCCGGGTGATGTGGCAATGGTGGTGGAAGGTAAGGTGCAATCCTTGCTTCAAACCGAACGCCTGATGTTGAACGTGATGCAGCGCATGAGCGGTATCGCGACCATGACACGCAAATATGCGAAGAAACTAGAAGGCACTCATACCCGCGTATTGGATACCCGTAAGACAACTCCCGGTATGCGTATCCTTGAAAAGATGGCAGTAAAGATTGGCGGTGGCGTAAATCATCGTATCGGGTTGTTCGACATGATTCTGTTGAAAGACAATCATGTGGATTTTGCCGGAGGTATCGACAAGGCCATCACCCGTGCCAAAGAATACTGCAAGGAAAAAGGTAAAGATCTGAAGATAGAAATAGAAGTCCGCAACTTCGACGAACTGCAACAAGTGCTTGATTTAGGTGGTGTAGACCGTATCATGTTCGACAACTTCACTCCCGAAATGACTAAAAAGGCAGTAGAAATGGTGGCAGGCAAGTATGAAACCGAATCTTCCGGCGGTATCACCTTTGATACTCTTCGTGATTATGCCGAATGTGGCGTTGACTTTATCTCCGTCGGGGCTTTGACGCATTCCGTGAAAGGACTGGACATGAGCTTCAAAGCGTGCTGATTTTTTTTCACCACAGAGGACACAGAGTACACAGAGGAATAATGATAGGAAATTTTTCCTATAAAGTAAGTTTAAATCCTCTGTGTCCTCTGTGGTGAATCCGTTTAACTTCTTTTAGCAATATTCCTTGCAGCATTCCTCAAATTCTTGCGTCTAATGAGTAAAACGACGCAGACATACGTCCGATTTTAAAAAGGTAATTGACTTTGGAAAACGAGATAGAACTGATAAAGGGCTGTCGGGCAGGAAAGGATTCAGCCCGAAAGGAACTTTACACCCTCTATTCCAAACAAATGCTGGCGGTATGTTTCCGCTATACGGGTGATATGGATGTGGCGCACGATGTACTGCATGACGGTTTCATCAAGATTTTTACCAATTTCTCCTTTCGGGGCGAGTCTTCGCTCTGTACATGGATAACCCGAGTGATGGTGACTCAAGCACTTGATTACCTGCGGCGGGAGAAACGGGTAAATCAGTTGGTGGTGCATGAAGAGCAACTTCCCGATATCCCCGATATATCAGATTCGGGAGGAGGGGCAGGCATCTCCGAAGAGCAATTGATGACATTTGTTGCCGAATTGCCGGATGGTTGTCGAACCGTTTTCAACCTTTATGTGTTTGAAGAGAAGTCACACAAGGAGATAGCCAAGCTGCTTCATATTAAAGAGCACTCGTCTACTTCGCAGTTACACCGGGCCAAATATTTGTTAGCAAAAAGAATTAAAGAGTATAGGAACCATGAAGAAAGAAAATGATGAAATAACCGATCTGTTTCGCGCACGTCTCGCCGATACCGGGATGAATGTACGGGATGGTTTTTGGGAAGAGCTTTTGCAGGATATTCCTGTGGCTTGTCAACATCGTCGTCGGCTCCTGCTCTTCCGTGTGGCGGCTGCGGCGTCCGTACTGCTTGTTCTGGCAGCTTCGTCAGCCACTTTCTTGTATTTCTCACCTAAAGAAGAGATGGAGGAAGCGTTTACCAAGATAGCCGCGACGAATGGAGGGCAGATGGACGGAGACGGGATACGTGTCAATCAACTGCCGCTGCCGGTAGAACCGGTATTGCAGAAACCGGCTCCCCAGTCATTCGGAATGTTGTCGCAATATACGGAAGATGAGGACTCGCTTGCCTTTACTTTCTCGATGTCGTTCTCTTTCTCGTCCACGGCTACAGGGCATGAGCGCCCTTACGGTAACGAACGCCATAGTGGTTATTGGCAGGCAGCGAATGGAAATACGGAAACTTCTGCCGACCGGGAGGAAGAACGGGCGGGTTTGCCTGTGACTTCGGAGAAAATAATGAAGAAACGTTGCTGGGCTGTGAAAGCTCAAGTAGGTATGGCGCTTCCGGCAGAGGACGGTACTTACAAGATACCTGTTTCCGCAGGAGTAACAGTAGAACGAAAGTTGAACGACTATCTGGGGATAGAAACCGGACTGCTTTATTCAAATCTTCGTTCGGCCGGACAGCATTTACATTATCTGGGTATACCCGTGCGGGTAAACGTGACACTGGTAGATACGAAGAAAGTAGACCTTTATGCTACCGTAGGCGGAGTGGCGGATAAATGTATAGCCGCGACGGATAACAGTTTTAAGGAAGAACCTGTCCAATTGGCGGTAACTGCCGGTATTGGAATCAATTATAAGATTAATGACCGGCTTGCGGTTTTTGCCGAGCCCGGTGTTTCGCATCATTTCAGTACCGATTCGAAACTGGCTACGGTACGCACGAAGCGGCCGACTAACTTTAACTTGCTCTGCGGACTTCGCATGACGTATTAATCCTTATGAAAATGAAAAAAACACTATTAATGCTGTGGATGGCTGTTTGCCTGATTGTATCTTTTGTGGGATGCAGCAGCGAAGAAATGGATTATAACAATCCGGATGTTGATCTCTTTGTGAAACAATTGAAGGCGGGTACATATAAAATGAAGAATGATAAAGGAGTGGTGGAAGTGCCTCATTTCATGGAGGAGGATATTCCCGAACTTTTGAAATATGCGGAAGATCTGACAATTATTCCTTCGTTCCCGTCGGTCTATAATACGAACAACGGTAAGATCCGTTTGGGTGAGTGTATGCTTTGGGTGATCGAGTATATCCGTCAAGGTACACCTCCGTCGTTAGGCTGCAAGATGGTGCTGGCAAATGCTGAAAATTATGAGGCCATCTATTTCCTGACCGATGAGGAAGTGCTCGATGCAGCTGCCTGTTACCGTAGCTGGTGGGAGGAACGGCAATATCCTAAAACCCGGTGGACGATTGACCCGTGTCACGATGAGCCGCTTTGTGGAACAGGCTATCGTTGGTGGTAAAAAGGGGAGAGCCTTCGGAAGATAAAAAACAATAAAAAATGAGGAAACGTTTATTTATATCGGCAGTCTCACTGCTGCTGACAGGGGTATGCTATGCCCAATGGTCTGCGCAAGATTCGCTCAAACTGCAAAAGTTGTTGGAGGGCAGTGAAGAGCTGAAACTGAATCCGAAGGCGGTCAAGCAGATTGATTTCGGTGGTGCGGTGGGTACTCCCCGTATGTCGGAGGAAAAGCGTTGGATGTTGCCCGATGAGTCGCTTCCCGAAGCACTGCCTAAACCGAAAGTTGTGTTGACTCTTATGCCGTATAAGGCAAATACCCGCTATAACTGGGATCCTGTCTATCAGAAAAAGATCAGAGTGAACAAGAATACATGGCGGGGAGATTCTTTCTACGAACTGCGTCGGCAGAGATTCTATACGAACCGGACACGTAACCGGAAAGCGAATGAAATACGGATAGGGGAGAATGTCTCTGTTTGTGGCGGAACTATTAGCGGGCTTGATTTGATGGCTGCCTTTACGAAAGAATTCTGGAACAAAACAGGAAGAGATAACCGTATCCGCACGTTGGAAGTGTTGAAAACTTATGGAGATTCAACTACCGTGTTGATAAATAAACCTATCGAACAGATTACCCGGTAAAAGCGTTATATAAAATGTATTGATACATTATTTATTATGAACAGAATAACTTCTCTTCTAGGGATTCGGTATCCCATTATTCAAGGTGGTATGGTTTGGTGTAGCGGTTGGCGACTGGCTTCCGCAGTGAGTAACGCGGGTGGCTTAGGACTGATCGGTGCCGGATCCATGCATCCGGAGACTTTGCGCGAGCATATCCGTAAATGCCGTGCGGCAACGAGATTTCCTTTTGGGGTGAACATTCCTTTGATGTATCCTCAGATAGAAGAAATAATGAATATTGTGGTGGAGGAAGGAGTAAAGATTGTCTTTACTTCTGCAGGAAACCCGAAAACGTGGACAGGATGGCTGAAAGAACGTGGCATTACGGTGATTCATGTCGTTTCTTCTTCCCGTTTTGCAGTGAAATGTGAGGAAGCGGGAGTGGATGCGGTAGTTGCCGAAGGTTTTGAAGCCGGCGGGCACAACGGACGTGAGGAAACAACGACTTTCTGTCTGATTCCGGCCGTGCGCGAAGCTACTACATTGCCGTTGATTGCGGCAGGTGGCATCGGTACGGGGGAAGGTATTCTAGCAGCTATGATGTTGGGAGCCGAAGGAGTGCAGATCGGAACCCGTTTTGCCCTGACGGAAGAAAGCTCTGCCAGTCCGGTATTCAAAGACTATTGTTTGAGTCTGGGTGAAGGAGACACGAAATTGCTGTTGAAGAAACTGGCTCCGACACGTTTAGTGAAGAATGTTTTTCGGGAAGCTGTGGAGAAAGCGGAGGATAGTGGTGCTACTCCCGAAGAATTAAGAATCTTGCTCGGACGCGGTCGTGCCAAGAAAGGCATATTCGAAGGTGATTTGGAAGAGGGTGAGCTGGAGATCGGTCAAGTATCCGCCATTGTATCCCGCAGACAGTCAGTATCGGAAGTCATGACGGAATTGGTGGAGGCTTGGCAACGGGCGGCGGAGAAGAAATATTTCTAGTAAGGCTGTATCATAATTCATCACAGATTTACACGGATTTTCTCAGATTAGATTTTAATATATCAATAATCAATATTTATTATCTGTGTAAATCCGTGTAATCTGTGGTGAAAATGAGCGTTAAGGCAGAATACTGTAGGCTGAGATGAAATGAATGCCGGAGTGGTTGGTTACAGACATTCGCTGCCCTGCTTATTGATTTTCATGCTTTTTCCATAGAGACCCACTCGGGCTATGTTGTTATAAAAGGGTTCTGCTATATCGTATTTAAAAGGAAGTATTTCTTGATTTTCTTTGTCTATGTATCCCCATTTGGCGGATTGTTTTTCAATGCAGACGGCTGCTAGTCCTTCAGAAAAAGGACAGCCGTTGTCATATTCTAATGGAATGACGACTTTGCCTTTCATGTTGATGAATCCCACCTTACTATTAAGAGAGACGAGTGCCAGTCCTTCGGTGAATTGCTCTATCAGACTGTATGTTGGTGGAAGAATATAATTGCCTTGTCTGTCGATCAGCCCCCATAATCCGTCATTGCATACTCGTGCACATTCTTGTTCGAACGAATGGGCTGCTGAAAAGTTAAAAGGAATTTGTATATGTCCTGTGCGGTCGATATATCCATATTGGGAGTCGCGTACTACCATAGCTAAGTTCTCTTTGAAGGAAAAAACCCGTTCATATTGTAAAGGAATGATGATATCATATCCTTTGTTGATGTATCCCCATTGTATTTTGCCTCTGGCCGGAGCTAAGCCCTCAGAGAAATGACCGATTGCCGAAAAACGCTTTTTCTTATTAGCTACCCCGTAGGCTAATAAAGATGCAAAGAACTTTGTAATAATGTTGTTCATTTTACGATTGTTTGTTGTGGTAGTATGCGTCCGGATACCGTATATATACAAAAGAAGCGTGGACGTCGTTAGTTCATCCTGTTCAGGGCTCTGGTAAGCCTAACGGTGAATGAACAACAGAGTCCACGCCCTTGCATATAACAAAGACGTGAACGCTTAGTTGCCATTATCCCACCGTTAATGAATTTACCAGATTCTGAACAGAGATAATATTCTAAACGCTTCTACGTTATTAATCGTAATAAGTGGAAACAAAGATATTGTTTTCTTGTTGAATAACAATGCTTTTGGAGGATAAATATGAAAAAAGAGTAGTTTTAATTCACCTGTTTTGGATAATCACTTGGTGACATACCTGTTATTTTCTTGAATATAAGGCTGAAATGCTGTACATTCGGATAGCCTAATTGACGGGAAACGGCAGTGGGTGTGGCACCGTCTTTCATCAGCATTCGTTTAGCAGTCTCCAATCGTTTGAGTTGGAAATACTGTTCCAAAGTCTTGCCTGTTTCAAATTTCAGCAGGTCTGTAAAATAAACAGGAGAAAGATTGAGCCTTTCCGCCAGATAGTCGGGTGTAGGAAGTTTGCCATTTTGTAATTTCCCCAACTCTATATAATTCTCAAGTAACTGTTCCATTTTTCTGAGAATTGCCTTATTCCTGTTTTCGCGGGTGATAAACTGACGTTCGTAGTAACGAGTGCAGTAATCCAGTAATAGTTCGATATGCCGTGAAAGGATAGTCCTGCTATGTGTATCAATCGAATGATGCAGTTCTTCCTCTATATTCCATAAACAGCAGGTGACTTTCTCCGTTTCACGCTGCGATAGATGCAATGCCTCTTCTTTGTGATAGTGGAAGAAGGTGTAATTATTGATGTGGTTCTTCAATGTGGTCTGAAACAGCAAGTCCGGATGAAACACCAGCAAAAAGCCTTTGCCGGGTAAGGTCTTTTCCTTGCTCATTCGGAAAACTTCACCCGGTTTAAGAAAGACCATTGTCGCATTGGAATAATCATAATACTTCCGGCCGCAACATGAACATTCGTCCGGACAGTCTTCTATCAGTAAGATAGCGTAGAACTCGAACTTGACAGTATCCTGCTCCAGACACGGATTCTCCAAATTAATAAGACTCACCTGAGGATGCAATGTTTTGCAGTCCAGACAACGATTGCATTCATGCACGGTATTCAAGTCCAATGTATTTTTCTTCTTCATATTCTTTTCACAGATTATTCTGTACACGGTATTCGTTAGGAGTACATCCTACCCGTTTTTTGAACAGGCGGCAAAAATGCTGCGGGTACTGGAATCCCAATGAGTAGGCAATCTGGCTGACTGTATCTTCTGTGCCGATCATACGTTCCTTTGCCATTTCGATTACTTTTTCCTGAATATGTTCCTGTGGTGTCCTGCCGGTTTCTTTCTTTACCATATCGCCGAAGTAATTGGGGGAAAGGCATATTTTGTCAGCGAAATATTTGACAGTAGGTAAGCCGTTTTGTTCTGCAAAAGTTCCTGAAAAGTAGTTGTCAAGTAATTGCTCGAAACGAGTCAACACATCATGGTTCGCTTTACTGCGGGTGACGAATTGTCGTTCATAGAAACGCATACAGTAGTTAAGGAGCAGTTCTATATAGTTTACAAGCAATGTTTTACTATGCTTATCCACTCCGTGCTCTAGTTCAAGGCGGATGATTCTCAGGCAATCCATAATAATATTCCGTTCCTCTTCAGAAAGATGAAGGGCTTCGTTTACTTCATACGAGAAGAACGTGTATTTCTTGATTGTCTTGCCAAGTGATGTTCCTAGTAATAAATCCGGATGAAAAAGTATGCCAAGTGCATTCACTTGCACGCGATCTGTGATCAATGTCGTTTCCGCATCCTGTCCGGGAGCAAAACATACAATGGTTCCTTCTTGATAATCATAATTTTGCCGCCCATATCTGATGTCACACGCTTTTTCGAGTTTCAGGTAAAGTGCATAGATACCATAATGCCAGTGTGTATAATTCATCTGCCGGGTGGCTTTATTTAAATCGATCACACTGACCAACGGATTCAAAGTTTCAAGGCCGTACAATTTATTGTATTGGTCTACACTGTCCAAGTTGAATATCTTGTTCATAATTATTGCTGTTTAATGTTTTAAAAGCACTTCCGTCGTATATCGTTTACAAAAATACGGGATAATTCTGTCATTCCAACAACCTTAATTACGGATTATATAACCTCAGTTACGGATTCCACCTTACTTACAGCTTCCGTCAGTATTATAAAATCTGTAATTAAGGTTATGATTGAGATGTAATATCAGTAATTTGTCTACCGGGGTTAGGCATAAATCTATCTAATTTTGTAACATTCCTAAAAGGGAATAGAAAAATGATTGATAACATAAATAATAGAATGTATGAGACGAACATTGAATTTTTCGCGTGTAGTAATGACAATATGTCTTTGTATTGCAGGCAAGCTGTTGTCAGCAGGTAATCTTTCTGACAGAAATAATAAGTTTACGGAAAAGAAGTTAAACCTGATTCAAGAGTGGGACAAGACGTTTCCCGAAAACGATAAAGTACGTCACTCGAAAGTTACTTTTCACAACCGTTATGGTATCACACTTGCTGCTGACTTGTATATCCCCAAAAATGCAGAAGGTAAATTGCCGGCAATCGCCATTAGCGGCCCGTTTGGTGCGGTGAAAGAACAATCTTCGGGACTGTATGCCCAAACGCTGGCAGAAAGGGGATTCTTGACGATTGCTTTCGATCCGTCTTATACAGGTGAGAGTGGTGGTGAGCCTCGTTATGTGGCTTCACCGGATATTAATACGGAAGATTTCAGTGCAGCGGTGGATTATCTTGCCAACCGTGACGATGTGGATACGGATCGTATCGGTATACTCGGTATTTGCGGCTGGGGTGGTATGGCGCTCAATGCGGCGGCTATCGATACTCGAATCAAAGCAACAGTAACGGTTACGATGTATGACATGAGCCGTGTGAACGCTAATGGTTACAATGATATAATGGATGCCGACGCCCGTTATGAATTACGCAAGCAACTCAATACTCAGCGAACCGAAGACTACCGCAATGGTTCTTATGCACTTGCCGGAGGGGTGATTGAACCATTACCGGATGATGCTCCACAATTTGTGAAAGAATATTACGACTATTACAAAACCGAACGCGGTTACCATAAACGTTCACTCAATTCTAATGATGGTTGGAATAAGACTTCTTCGCTTTCGTTTATCAATATGCCTATTTTGTCCTATAGCGACGAGATACGTAGTGCAGTGCTGATGATTCACGGAGAAAAAGCTCATTCCCGTTACTTTAGTGAGGATGCGTTCAAGAAACTGAAAGGTGACAATAAGGGATTATTGATTATTCCCGGAGCCAATCATGTAGATTTGTACGATAATCTGCAAGTAATCCCATTCGATAAGATAGAACAGTTCTTCAATAATAATTTGAAATAGCAGAATAAATATGATACAATGAAAAAACTCCCTTTGCTGATGATTTTGCAAAGGGAGTTTATAGTGGGTATCAGAGTAAATGGCTAATTGGAGAGATTCGGATTAGCTTCAATAGCACTTTGAGGAATGCGTAAGGTATAGCGTTCGTCATTCTGTTCCAAAATGATGGTCTGTCCGCTATATAAAGTTTTTTCTATTCTCGGACGGGTAGTACGGCGTAAGTCAAACCAGCGATGACCTTCGAATGCCAATTCGCGGGCACGTTCATCCAATATTTCAGAAATTAGAATTTCTTGCTCCATATTATTTATCTCATTCTTTTTCAGCTCATATTTTTCCGGATTATATCTCTTTTCCATTAATTGTAATAAGCGGTTTCTGGCTTCAGGTAAATGACCTAGACGGGCAGCTGCTTCTGCTGAATTCAAATAAAGTTCACCGACACGGAAGCTACATTTATAATCTACACTTCCGCTTGTTTTAATTATGGGATAATAATCAACCTCATTGTCCTTTTCTCCGAAATATCTTATAGGGCGTAAATCTCCTTCACTAAACATATCTACAAATGATTGTGTAGCTTTTGATGCATCTAATGTGTTGGTTGGCCCATAAATCCTCTCATACGCAGTAATTGATTCAACAGAGGTATATAAATTGGCTTTGGCATCCGGATTATTGTAATCTTCGAGTGTCGCTTTTTGTTTTAAGACACGTTCTGCTGCAGCGTATGCAAGTTGCCATTCTCCTTTGTAAAGGCGTACCCGTGCTTCAAAAGCATCTACGGAAAGAGTGTTGAACCGATAATTATAACCTAATTCCCATTCTTTTTTTGTAATGAGATTGCGTGCGCTTTCTATGTCCTCAAGAATAGAAGTATATACTTCTTCTACTGTATTGCGTGATGGAATCTCTTCAAGGTCGAGGGTTAGTTTCAATGGAATGGATTTTGTCTTCGGTGCACCCTCTTTGGTGTAAGGTTGCCCGTAGAAGTTGACCAAAAGGAAGTGCATATATCCTCTCATTAAATAGGCTTCTCCCACCAATTGGTTGATGTCCTGTTCGCTTCCTTCCGTTATTTCATCTTGCTTGTCGATGATGGCATTGGCATAATATATATTTTCATAATAATCTAGCCAGCCGAATTCTCTGGCAGATGTACTATTGTTTATCCATTTTTCTATATCGCCGTAATCACTTTGGTCTATGTTATCTTTTTTTATGGTGATGTCTTTTGTACGCATATCACAAACACTCCTGTCCAAAAGGTCTTTTGAGTATGCCGTAGTCATCAATGCTCTATATTCTTCTAGAGTGTTGGGAATGACTTTTCCGACAGGCTGTATGTCGAGGTAGTTACTGCATGATGTCATGACAATGCAACCTGTCAATACAAGAAATCTGTATATTGATTTTATTCTTTTCATATTGGAGAATTACTTAAAAATTAAGACTGAGGTTGAATGTTACTGATTTGGGCACCGGAGTGGAATAGAGATTGCTCATTGATTCCGGGTCCATATAGTTTTTATAACTAGAGCCAAAAACTAATAGATTACGTCCTTCTACAGCAACAGTCGCTCCGTTGATGTTGATTTTACGGAGCCATTCTTGCGGTAACTTATATGCTAGTCTTATGTTCTGTAGGCGTACATAGTTGAGACGTTTTACCCATAAGTCAAGGTTCTTATAAATAGCAGGCAGATCACCGAAAAGTGCATAATCGGCAGGATAATTATTTTTTGTGAGTAAAGCCGGAAACTTTCCACTATGGTTTTCGGGTGTCCAGCGTTCAAGGATATCCTGATTTGCATTATGTCCGGGGTCAAATCCGACAACATTGTAAGAAGGATTTGTACGTACATGTGCACCAAAGTAATATGAAAAGTTGAGATTCAATTCCCAATTGCGGTAGTTGAATGTATTGATTAAACCACCTGTGTAGGGAGCGTCATTTGTTCCGGCATATTCGTATAGGCTTTGTTGGAACTCTGCAGTCGCATCATACTCATAAAAGCCTCCAAATCCTCCGGTTAGGTCTACCATTTCGAATAATTTTTCAACAGTAACAGCTTCATCGCTTCCTTTTGGATAGATAAGTATGCGTCCTGTTTCCGGATCAACCTTGCTTTTGATTGCAAAAATAGTACCTACCGGGTAACCTTCCAGTCCTGGAGTCGGGCTGTTTTCCTTTTTATGATCTTTAAGTACTTTGTTGTTGTTATAAGCAAAATTGAATGTAGTGTACCAAGAAAAATCCTTAGTTGTTATATTACGGGTTTGCAGGTTTATTTCTACACCCTTGTTCTCCATGCTGGCCCAATTGATTGCTTGTGAGGAGAAGCCGTTTTCCAAAGGCAAGTCCTTGTAGCCGATAAGGTCGCTTCCCCTTCTGTAATAATAGTCTATACTGAGATTGATGGCTGATTTGAGTACGGAGAGATCTATTCCGGCATTGTAAGACGCAGTCTTTTCCCAACGCAGTTTGTCGTTGGGAGCTGAACCGATGGTTATAATTGTCTCATTTTTATCAATTACTGTTTGGTTACCATAATTACCGAGCAAGAAAGGAGAGGTGTTTTTATCAATATTACCTTGCAGACCGTAGGATAATCTCAAAGCTAAATTATCCATCCATTGATTAGCCGGTTTCAAGAATGGCTCATTGGAGATTCTCCATAATCCACTGACAGAGTAAATGGGTAAGAAACGGTACTTCTTGTCTACCCCGAATAGATCGGAGCCATCCATACGTACGCTTGCTCCTAATGTGTAACGTTTCATAAGTGTATAGGAACCGTTAGCATAGAAAGATGCAAAAGCGTTTTCTGTATAAGATTTTATGTGCAGCGGATAATTGTCAGCGTCTCTCGGGTCAATGTTAAGTGGCTTTGTTGTGAGTGTCTTAGGATCATAACCGTAAGCGGTGGATGCAAGTGCATCATACCAGTTTTTGCGGATTTCCGAACCACCCATAATTTGTACCTCATGGATATCTTTGAAAGTCTGGTTCCATTCGCCTTGTATCTTCCAAGTGATTTGCGAGGTAGTGGAGTTGCTTACTTTATGCATTCCTCCTTCTGGAATAATATAACTCTCTCCATCTTTGCTCTCTTCGCGCATATAACGCATGGAGAATGTGTTTGGACCGATATATTGTTCAACTTTAGATTGTTCCCATTGCAATCCGACTTGTGAAGTCACTTTCCAATGATCATTGAAACGTAAATCAACATTGAAGATCGAATTGATAGCAGTTGTCACTGTCTCTTTACTCGTATTGGCACGTTCTTCAAGGATATTGAACCCTCGTTTGGGGTCTGGTTCGTTATCACTTGTCGAGCGGATATCATAGTCATAGATATAGTTATTTTCCGCATCGTATATTTCCTGATATGGGTTTGCCACACGCGAATAATAAATTGGATTTGAGTAACCGTATTTGTCACTTACAAAATCTTGGTTCTTCCGTCGGTTGGCAAATATGGAAGCCCCGATTTTTAGCATTCGGTTTACCTGATAAGAGGTTTTGCTTGTCAGGTTAAAACGGCTCATATCAACACCTGGTACATTACCATTTTCTTTAGAGTAACTTAATGAATTGTAATAGGTGGTTTTTTCGCTACCTCCTGAAATACTGAAATTGTATTCTTGGGTAAATGCACTTCTGAACAAGAGGTCGTTCCAATCAGTATTAATTGTTTTCAATCGGTTGATAGCGTTTTGAGCCTCGCTGCTTAATCCGTCCCATCTTTGCTGTTGGTAAGTTTCAAATAAATTGTATTGCCTTAAGACAGAAGCGACTCCTCCCTTGCGATAAAAAGGATGGGCAGTGAATATGTCATCCGGTTCTTTCATCAATTCCAATTCCAAATTGACTTTCTGCTCGGAATTTAATAGATTCAATCGCGAAGTATTCAAATTGGGCGTATAACTCAATCTTGTGTTGAAATTGACTATAGGTTTACCTGTGCGTCCTCTTTTGGTAGTAATTACAATTACACCGTTTGCTGCGCGTGCACCGTAAATAGCTGTTGCAGCAGCGTCTTTCAAAATTGTAATACTTTCAATGTCGTACGGACTGATTCCGGCAATAGATGATTGTCCTATATTTACAATATCATTATCCGTATCACTGTCTAAATTCGGAATATCCGTCCCTTCCAATGGAATTCCGTCCAACACCCACAGCGGGTCTTGCGTTCCGTTTAGCGACGCTGTACCACGAATACGGATACGTGCGGGGGCACCCGGAGCACCGGAGGTTGTCGTAACGGATACACCGGCTATTTGTCCGGCTAATGCCTGGTCGATACTTTTTGCGGCACCTACCATTGCATCTGTAACATCTACTTTGGCAATGGAGGCGGTCAGTTTGCGGCGTTCCAACTCTTGATAACCGGTTACTACTACGTCCCCTAATGTATGTGATGAGGCTTGAAGTACAATACGGTAATTTTCTTTTCCGGATTGTAATGATACACTTTGTTCTTCAAAACCGATGTAGCTACAATGAATTCGGGTTACTTTTTCCGGGACAGACAAGGAAAACTTTCCGTCTATATCTGTAATCGTACCTAGAGATGTTTGTGATACTCCGGCTTTTTTCAGTTCATCGGCTGATACGTAAACTGAGGCGCCGATGAGTGGCTCATTATCTTCACCGGAGATCACAACTCCGGTGATAGTGCGATTCGCGGCATTGGCAAAAAACAATGTGTTGGCGAAAAGGCATATCAAAATACAAAGATGTCTTTTTCTCATTAATTGTAAATGTTTAGTGATTGATTTGTTTTATTTGACTCCTAGAGCTGTGTTAATTCGTAAAATCATATCTTCATAATGGTAGCGTGTAGCCGTATCGGAAGTTCCGAGACGATTCTGCAACAGCTTCTTGATACGTAACAACTCACCGCGCTTTACTGAAATTGCATCTGAGATGCGGTTAAGCTGGCTACCGTAGAAGTTGAGCACACGTGGAGCTCCCATGCGGTCTTCCTGGCGAAGTGCCCGTTGTTCAGCTGCATAACAGCTACAGAACGGAGTGGCATGGTCAAGCAAGAAGTGCTCATCGGCAATCTTTTTGTTGATTTTTACTGCTTCAGGTTCTGCTGCGGCTGTCAGCAATGCGTCAAGGAAATTCTTTTGTAAAGAACGTTCCATGACATTGGGGACACCTCCCCGTTCGGTAACTCCAAAAATATTTTTATGAAGTTCATCCATCAGTTCTACTACCGTAAAGGCCTTTTTTCCATTGACGGATTCATTTTCAATCATACGCATCAAGCGATTGTTGCCCAGTAAATCCCAAAGAATGTAAGCCTGTGCATTTTTGAGAATCTGAGTAGGAGCGTTCTCCTGTTTTCCCACCGGAGTATTACGCAGGAGATAGGTGTACTGTCCCACTTCCGTGTCAAACAACCATTTAGGATAGGTCAATACCTCATTCAACAAGAACTTAAGTGCGGCCTGTTGCTTCTCTTTTTCTACGAACGTATAGGTCTTGACACCATCTCCCACAGTTGTATTTTCGATATAAATACCACCGATGTTGGCGAGTACATGATATAAGTAGTTGTTCCACTGATTGATGACAGCATAATAGAGGCGTGACGCTTCTTCATAAGTCTGTCCCTTTTCTCCGGTTGTAGTCCATTGGAGAATCTGTGGCACAATACGTTTCAGGTTCTCAATACCCAGTAGGGAGGAACGAACCGGGTCGTCACCTAAATCTTCATTTTGTGCGCGCGGATCTACTGCGTCACGAACATCTTGTGCTTCGCTGTATTTGTAGAGACGGTCGGTGTGTTTGCTCAAAAAGTCGAATAAGAGAGCTTTTTCTTCTTCCGGAGTATTTTTCCCATACCAACGGTAACCATATTCGATTGCGAACATATCGTATGGGCCGATGTGCGGAGAAAGAACCTTCACACCGTCTCCAGGTTGAGCGATATAGTTGAAGCGTGCATAATCCATAATGGATGAAGCAGTAGAATTCATTCTGGAAGTGAATGTTTCGGAGCGCAATGAATCCGTCGGGAAAGCCCACGATCCCATCATGTTATGACGTAACCCCAATGAGTGTCCTACTTCGTGGCAGGCAACGAACCGGATGGCGTCTCCCATCAAGTCATCGGGCAGTTGTACTTTGCGTGCTTCGGGGCAAACGGTTCCGGTCTGTACCGTAATCCATTCACGTACCATAGAAAGCACGTTGTGCCACCACATGATATCCGCTTCCAGAATCTCTCCGGAACGAGGGTCCAGAAGAGAAGGTCCCATTGCGTTTTTCTTTTCCGAAGCAGCGTATGTCAGCACGGAGTAATTGACATCATCCATGTCTACGTGCATACTGTCCGTTATTTCTTTGGCGATAATCGCATTTTTGAAACCGGCTTTCTCAAAAGCGATCTGCCAATCTTCGATTCCTTTTTTGATGTATGAACGCCATTGGTAGGGAGTTGAGTTATCAATATAAAATACGATTGGTTTGGCAGGCTCCACAATCTGTCCTTTTAGATAGGCTTCACGGTCTTCCGGTTTCGGCTCCATGCGCCAACGGGTAATGTATTGTGTCTTGTCCGTTCCTTGTTGGGCGTCGCTGAAGTTCAATAAAGGGTTGGTGAAGTATCCGACTTTCTGATTATCAAAACGTCCCATCATCGGTGTTTCGGGTAATAAAAGAATGGAAGAACTGACTTCCACTGTCACATACACTGTTGTAGTTCCTTCTGTCACTCTGGTTGTCAGTTCGGAAGTTGCCACGACATTGTTTGAGAAAGATTTGATAGACAGGATACGTGATAAATTCTTGATAGCCGATGTGCCCAAATTGATATTGGTAAACACATTATTGATACTGGTTTCCGTGCCGTCATAAATATCATTCACTTTGATTACCAGTGCAGTAGAATCGGCATTGACAGCTTCGATTTTGAATGCGGCAATCAATGGAGAAATAAAATTATCTTGTACCGAACGGAAAATGGCGTCAGTACGGGGCGCAAGAGGTAACGGGCGTTGTTGGCGGAACATCAGTTTGCCATTTGCTTTGTCCCATTCCATGCAAACCATCTGATTCTCGTAGTTTACTCCACGATTCACACCTGCCTCATTCAATTCGGCAGGAACCCGTTGCAGTTTATTGACAACCAATAAGTCGCATCCTAAAAGTGCGGTAGGAATTTCAAAATAGAAATCATTTTTCTTTTGATGTACAGCAAACATTCCTTTTGTCGTTTTGCTGCCTTCCACTAGTTTCTCGTAGTCACTTTTACTCTTCTCTTCTCTCTCTTCTGGTTTTTTCTTTTTCTTCTTAAACCAACTCAGATTTTCTGTAGCGGGGGTAATTGCAAATGCCGAAAGGGCTTCTCCACTCAGCAATATACATGCAATGACCGCTGCCATTACTCTTACATACATTCTCATTGAGTTCTTTATATTTAATTATAATTAAAAAACGGATACAAAAATACAAATATAATGGATTTAAGGCAATAATGAATCTAATAATAAAAGAATTATTAACTAGTCTCTTATTGCATCATTCTTTCTGGATATTTCGTAATTTAGTTGGAATAGTGTACATTTGCCGGAAGTAAAAAAGAGAATGGAATGATAAAACAATATATCACTGCTTTGATGTTGGCTAGCTGCATCGGAGGTTATGGGCAGGAAAAAAAGCAAGCGACTTTTGTGCCCCCTTTTGATTTTCCTCTTACATTGAGCGGAAATTTCGGTGAAATTCGTTCCAACCACTTTCATGGCGGGTTGGATTTTAAAACAGGAGGTGTGATCGGCAAACCGGTTCGTGCCCTTGCCGATGGTTATATCTCGCGTATTCGGGTGACTAACGGTTCGGGGTATGTGCTTGATGTCTGCTATCATAATGGATATTCTACTATTAACCGGCATTTGAGCGGTTTTATTTCTCCCATTGCCGAAAGGGTGGAGGAACTTCAATATGAGAATGAGAGCTGGGAGGTTGAGATTATTCCCGAACCGGATGAATATCCGGTAAAAAGCGGACAGCAGATAGCTTGGAGCGGGAATACCGGATATTCTTTCGGTCCGCATCTTCATTTGGATATGTTTGAAACGGAATCGGGAGATTATATAGATCCTATGCCTTTCTTTAAATCAAAAATAAAGGATACGCGTGCTCCGAAGGCTGATGGTATTATGTTTTTTCCACAGCCCGGTGAGGGAGTGGTAGACGGAAAACAAGAGATAAAAACGATACTCCCGAATAGCGAACGCCCGGTGGAGGCGTGGGGTGTGATAGGTACGGGCATTAAGGCATACGATTACATGGATGGCGTAAACAACCATTACGGAGTATATTCCGTTATTCTTACGGTGGATGGTAATGAGGTGTTCCGTAGTACAGTAGACCGTTTCTCTCAAGAGGAAAACCGGCTGATCAATTCGTGGACGTACGGGCAATATATGAAATCTTTTATCGATCCGGGAAATACGTTGCGTTTGCTGAAAGCTTCAAATGAAAATCGCGGTCTGGTCACGATTGACGAAGAGAGGGATTATCAATTTCTGTATATTTTGAAAGACGCTTTTGGAAATACTTCAAAATATAGCTTTGTCGTGCGTGGGCGAAAGCAGCCGATTGAACCTTTCAATTATCGGGAAAAGTATTTCTTTGCTTGGGATAAAACCAATTATCTGCAAGAACCGGGATTGAGCCTGGTGGTTCCGAAAGGAATGTTATATAAGGATACTCCGCTCAATTATCAGGTAAAAGCCGATAGTGGGGCAGTGGCGTTCACCTATCAGATTAATGATAAATCCATTCCGCTTCATGCGGGTTGTGAACTCCGTATCGGACTGCGTAGGAAAACGGTTGCCGATACGACCAAGTATTATGTGGCACGGGTTACTCCGAAAGGAAGTAAGTACAGTGTAGGAGGAAAATACGAAGACGGATACATGAAGACGTCTATTCGTGAACTGGGGACTTATACTGTCGCTGTTGATACGGTTCCACCGGAAATTATCCCTGTCAATAAGAATCAGTGGGGAAGGAATGGAAAGATAGTCTATCGGTTGAAAGATAAAGGAAGTGGCATTGCTTCTTATCGGGGAACGATTGACGGAAAATATGCACTTTTCGGACGGCCTAATATTGTAAAGTCTTATTGGGAATGCAAACTTGATCCGAAGCGTGTGAAGAAAGGGAGAAAACATACTGTTGAATTTACGGTTGTCGATCGTTGCGGGAATACGAGTATTGCCCGTGAAAGTTTTGTCTGGTAATTATAAAAAATGAATGATATATTATGAAGAGAAGTATTATTTTGTGTTTTGCCGTATGGATGACGGCTGTGGCGAATACTTTCGCCTGTACTAATTTGATTGTCGGAAAGAATGCGTCCGCTGATGGTTCGACCATTGTTTCCTATTCAGCCGACTCGTATGGCTTATTCGGAGAACTTTATCATTATCCGGCAGCTACGTATCCGAAAGGAACCATGTTGAAAGTGTACGAATGGGACACCGGTAAATATTTGGGAGAAATCGAACAGGCTCGTCAGACTTACAATGTGGTTGGCAATATGAATGAATATCAGGTCACTATTGGGGAAACTACTTTCGGCGGTCGTCCCGAGTTGACGGATTCTACGGGTATTATTGATTATGGAAGTTTGATTTATATTGGATTGCAACGTTCGCGTACTGCTCGCGAAGCTATAAAAATTATGACTGATCTGGTACAGGAATATGGATATTATAGTGGGGGTGAGTCTTTTACCATTGCCGATCCGAACGAAGTATGGATTATGGAGATGATTGGTAAAGGTCCCGGCATTCGCGGAGCGGTTTGGGTAGCTGTCCGTGTGCCGGACGATTGTATCTCGGCTCATGCTAATCAAGCGCGCATTCATCAGTTTGATATGAATGATAAGGAAAACTGTATGTACTCTCCGGATGTCGTTTCTTTTGCCCGTGAGAAGGGATATTTTAATGGAGTAAACAAGGATTTTAGTTTTTCATTGGCTTATGCCCCTCTTGATTTTGGTGCACGCCGCTTTTGTGAAGCTCGTGTATGGAGCTATTTCAACAAATTCACTGATAGAGGAAATGAATATCTTCCTTATATCGAAGGAAAAACCGATACTCCGATGCCGCTTTTCGTTAAGCCGAAGCAAAAATTATCCGTGCAGGATGTGAAAAATATGATGCGCGATCATTACGAAGGTACTCCGCTTGATATCTCCAATGATTTTGGAGCCGGTCCTTATAAAACACCCTATCGCCTTTCTCCTCTGAACTTTAAAGTCGATGATAAGGAATATTTCAATGAACGTCCTATCTCTACTCAACAGAGCGGTTTTGTATTTGTTGCACAGATGCGTGCTCATATGCCGGATCCGGTAGGGGGAGTACTTTGGTTTGGTGTGGATGATGCGAATATGACTGTATTTACTCCTGTTTATAGTTGCGCTACTAAGGTGCCGGTATGTTACACACGTGTGGATGGTGCCGACTACATTACGTTCTCATGGAATTCCGCTTTCTGGATTTTCAATTGGGTGTCCAATATGGTTTATCCGCGTTATGATCTGATGATTGGGGATGTGCGGGAAACACAGAAAGAGATGGAAAGCACATTCAACACAGCACAGGCTGGTATTGAAGAAATGGCAGTCAAACTATTGGAAAAGGATAAGGATGCAGCAATCAATTTTCTGACAAATTATACTAACATGACCGCTCAAAGTACTTTTGATACTTGGAAGCAATTGGGTACGTTCCTGATTGTAAAGTACAACGATGGGGTAGTGAAGCGTATGAAAGACGGACAGTTTGAACGTAATTCTATCGGACAACCTGCAGGAGTGCTTCGTCCCGGATACCCGAAAGAGTTTCTGCTGGAGTATGTGAAACAAACCGGTGACAGATATTTAGTGAAATAGTTATTTAATGGATAATCGATAATTATCCATTAAATAACTAGGAATTGTAAACTTATTATTTTACATTTGTGTGCTCAAGAAAATAGCAATGAATAATTCATTAACCAATAAATAACAATCGAAATGGAAAATCAGGAACTAATTAAACAGGTCACTGAGAAAGCCGAAAAATGGCTGACCCCAGCTTATGATGCTGAAACTCAGGCTGAAGTGAAACGTATGTTGGAAAACGATGATAAAACCGAACTAATTGAAGCTTTCTATAAGGATTTGGAATTTGGTACAGGCGGTTTGCGCGGTATCATGGGGGTAGGTAGCAACCGTATGAACATTTATACAGTAGGTGCTGCCACTCAAGGGCTTTCCAATTATCTGAAGAAGAACTTCAAAGATCTGCCGCAGATTTCTGTAGTAGTAGGTCACGACTGCCGTAACAACAGCCGTTTGTTTGCAGAGACTTCTGCTAATATTTTCTCTGCCAATGGCATTAAAGTGTATCTGTTTGACGATATGCGTCCGACTCCGGAAATGTCTTTTGCTATCCGTCACCTCGGTTGCCAGAGCGGTATCATTCTGACTGCTTCTCACAATCCGAAGGAATACAACGGTTACAAGGCATATTGGGACGATGGTGCACAGGTATTGGCTCCACACGATAAAGGCATCATCGACGAAGTAAATGCCATTGCTTCTGCTGCTGACATTAAATTCCAGGGAAATCCTGATTTGATTCAGATTATCGGTGAAGACATTGATAAGATTTATCTGGACATGGTGAAAACCGTTTCTATTGATCCGGCAGCTATCGCCCGTCACAAAGATATGAAGATTGTCTATACTCCGATTCACGGTACAGGTATGATGTTGATTCCGCGTGCATTGAAGATGTGGGGATTCGAAAACGTATTCACTGTTCCCGAACAAATGGTTAAGGACGGTAACTTCCCGACTGTTGTATCTCCGAATCCTGAAAATGCGGAAGCTCTTTCTATGGCTGTGAATCTTGCCAAAGAAATTGATGCTGACCTCGTAATGGCTTCCGATCCGGATGCTGACCGTGTGGGTATCGCTTGTAAGGATGACAAGGGTGAATGGGTATTGATTAACGGTAACCAGACTTGTATGATGTACCTTTATTATATTCTGACTCAATACAAACAACTGGGTAAGATTAAAGGTAATGAGTTCTGTGTGAAGACAATCGTTACTACCGAACTTATCAAGAAAATCGCAGATAAGAATAATATCGAAATGCTTGACTGCTATACTGGATTTAAATGGATTGCCCGTGAAATCCGTCTGCGTGAAGGTAAACAGAAATATATCGGTGGTGGTGAAGAAAGCTATGGATTCCTTGCCGAAGATTTTGTTCGTGATAAAGATGCTGTATCTGCTTGCTGTCTGATTGCTGAAGTTGCCGCATGGGCAAAAGATAATGGCAAATCTTTGTATCAGTTGTTGCTTGATATCTACGTAGAATATGGATTCTCTAAAGAGTTTACCGTAAACGTAGTGAAACCGGGTAAGAGTGGTGCTGAAGAAATCAAAGCAATGATGGAAAACTTCCGTGCTAATCCTCCGAAAGAATTGGGTGGCTCTAAGGTGATCTTAAGCAAAGATTATAAGACACTGAAACAGACTGACGGTAAAGGTAACGTAACTGCCATCAATATGCCGGAACCATCTAACGTTCTTCAATATTTCACAGAAGACGGTAGCAAAGTTTCTGTTCGTCCTTCAGGTACAG
>ERZ838516.199-NODE-199-length-97988-cov-44.100477_pt1 | contig 97988 bp, 85 predicted proteins | sample MGYA00519910_ERZ838516 | MGnify/ENA primary metagenome ERZ838516 (study PRJEB31850, sample SAMEA3708837) | human gut metagenome | biome: human gut; feature: human-associated habitat; material: faeces | place: China | collected 2014 ... | reverse complement strand
ACGCTGAAGGCATCTAAGCGTGAAGCCCCCCTCAAGATGAGATATCCCATAGAGTAATCTAGTAAGACCCCTTGAAGACGACGAGGTAGATAGGCAGAAGGTGGAAGTGTGGTGACATATGGAGCTGATCTGTACTAATAGGTCGAGGGCTTAACCGAAAGAGGTTAAGGTTTGGATAGAACAAAGAGAGTTATTCTTGAAGGAAAGAATACGGATGTATAATATAGAATATTTAATGTGCAGTTTTGAAAAAATAATCATGAAAGAGGTCTAGTACCTCTTTTTTTGTTTTTCAGACTATTTTGTTTTTTTGTTTTTTAGTTTACTAAGCTGCATATGGTGTAGGAAGACAAATTTTATAAAATGAATTTTTATTGTGAGTTTTCATCGTGAGTTTTTATACAAATATTAATTGCCATAAATAACATTTTTTGCTATAATATAGTGAAATAGTACGTGTGTTATGGAGGATAAAATATATGGAAACTAATATATTAATGGAAAGTGGTACTAATGAACTGGAAGTGCTTGAGTTTATGGTTGGTGGAAATCATTATGGAATTAATGTTGCTAAGATTAAGGAAATAGTTCCATATAGTAAAGTGACGCCAGTACCTAATTCACATCCTTGTGTAGAAGGTGTTTTTATGCCAAGAGACCTTATGATAACAATAGTAGATCTTGCCAAGGTTATTAAGTGTAAACCATCAGAGGATATAACGAAGGATATGTTTATTATAACTAACTTTAACAAGCTTAATGTTGCATTTCATGTTGCTTCTGTTGTAGGTATTCACAGAGTATCATGGACAGATATCATAAAGCCTGACAGTACTATAAGCAGTGCTGATAGTGGTATTGCTACAGGCGTAGTAAAGATCAATGACCAGCTTATTATCATCCTTGATTTTGAAAGAATAGTTTCTGATATAAGTCCTGAAACAGGACTAAAGGTTTCTGATATTGATAAGCTCGAAGGAAGAGCAAGAAATGAATCACATATAGTAATAGCTGAGGACTCTCCATTACTTATGAAGCTTATATCAGATTCACTTATTAAGTCAGGCTATGATAATTTAACATTATGTGCTAATGGACAGGAGGCATGGGAATATCTTGTCAAGATGAAAGATTCCGATTCAATGGATGTTGCATGTGTTATAACAGATTTAGAGATGCCGCTTATGGATGGCCACAGACTTACAAAGCTTATAAAAACTGATGATAAGCTTAAGGATATACCAGTTGTTATATTCTCATCACTTATAAATGATCAGATGAGAGCTAAAGGTGAAGCATTAGGAGCTGATATTCAGTTGTCAAAACCAGAAATTGGTTTATTAGTTAATGAAATAGACAAGCTTCTTAGAAAATAAAATGTATAATTATCATTTTATTATATGATGTAACTTGTATTTTACATTTATATCAATATATGTCGATGATTTTGATTAGTTAGATGGTGTTATCCCTTTTTATAGGTAACACCATCTATGCTTTTGTTAATTCAAATAATATAGATGAGGTAGTATATGGATAATAACAAAGATTTCGGCACATTGGAAAAGTTATGTGAAGATATTCTTAATGATATGGATACGTATGATAGTATACTGTTAGGTTTTGGAACTGAGTTATTGAAATATAAAAATGATGAGATAGATGATGTGTTAGCTTGTCTGGCAAAATATCTTGAACATAAAAATTATTTTATAATATCATCTGTTAAAGATGATATACTAAGAAATTCAGAATTAAATCAGAAAAGAATAGTCTGCCCTTATTTAGGAGAAACAGATAAGACAAATGAAGATAAGCAATGGGATTTATATAATAAGTGGTTATCAGGTACATTAGCAAAAAAATTACTTGTTGTAGAATTAGGAGAGGGATTTAATAATCCTAATCTTATTAAATGGCCATTTGAGAGAATAGTTATGATTAATGAAAAAGCTCGTTTTTACAGAATTCATAGTATGTTTTATCAAATACCACCAGAAATAAAGGATAAGTCTGTTACATATAAATATGATGCCTATGAAGTATTGAAAACACTGGTAAATATGTTCAAGCATTAAAAACACAAAGCATTAAAACGCTGGTAAATATTGTTAAATAGACGACTTTATGTTAGTATTCTATATATATTGATAAAGGTGGTGGAATTGTGGCTGAAAATGAAGAAGATTACCTTGATGGTCTTTTAAAATCAATGTCTGAAAAGGAAAATGCAGAGAAGCAGGCAAAAGACGAGGAAGAGGAAGAGATTAAAGAACAGGTTAGAGAGGCGGTTGAAAAGTCTAATACGCCTAATAGCAAGTTTGAAAATATATACATGGATGATCCGGTAGAAAATGATGGTAAGCAGGTAAGTGATGAGCATGTGGAAAAGGTTCTGAAAGATGTAATGACTGTTCCACGAAAGATGGCAGCACCAGGTGTTGATGAATCTTATATAGTAGATGATGAACCTGATACAACAAAACCGGTTTCATCAGTTACGCCTGAGGAAGTGGCTAAGCTTGCAAGGGAAAAAGAAGAGAAGGAAAAGGTTGATGAATCAGTCAAGAGTTCAAATGCAGATAAAGCACTTGATAAGCTGATTGAGGAAACTCAAAAAGATGAAGCAGCTGGCTCTAACTTAAGTAAAGATGATGAGCTTGTTAAGGATATGGATTTATCAGATGGTGAAAAAGACAGACTGGTAAATATGAATCTTGATGATTTATTAAATGATGTTAACACAGATGCTGGTTCTACAAACGAAAGCGGAGTCAGTGCTGTTAACGATTTACTTGCACAGATTAATCAGGGAAGTGACCAGGCTGATGATATGGCATCTGATAACATAGCCTCTGATTTAGCAGCGACTGGCGCAGTGGAAGGCAATAAAGCTGATAACAGCTCAGATATTACATCTGCGGGTGTTGATGTTAAGAAGCAGCTTGAAGAAGAATTAAAGTCAGTTAATAAGAAAAAAAGAAAAAAAGGTATTTTATCAGTTATTAAAGATATATTCTTTGAAAGTCTTGATGATGAAACAGAAGAAGCAGCTGATACTTTAGAAAAGTCAGGCAGAGCAGCTAAGAAAGAAGCCAAAATGGCGAAAAAGGCAGCTAAAGCTGATAAGAACGATAAGAATAAAGCAACGGATGAGCAGGTACCTGCAGCTAAAGGAAAAGATGAAAACGAGCTTCTGATAGAAGAGGTATTTCATGGTAAGGATACTCTTGATGATTCAGCTGCACCTAAGAAAGGTCTGTTTGCAAAGATAAAATACAGAATGCAGCAGTTCAAAGCTAAACAGGCTAAAGCAGGTGAGGCTGAGGAACAGCAGGAAGAGATAGAAAGACAGGAAAAGCAACAGCAGGTTGCAGCCAAAAAGGCCAAGGCAGCTGAAAAGAAGCAGAAGGCAGCTGAAAAGAAAACAGCTAAAAAGGAAGCAGCTAAAAAAGCAAAGGCTAAGAAGCCTAAGAAAGAAAAGAAGCCAAAGAAACCTAAGGTTAAACAGCCGCCTAAACCTGGAGATATAATCAGATTCAAACCGAAATCAATAATTGTGTTTGTTATGTTAATAGTTGGAATAGTAGTGCTTGTACAGATGTTTGGATATACTATTAACTATAGTGGAAATATTAATCTTGCTAAAGATTATTATGCTAATCAGGAATATGACAAGGCATATAATAGTTTAGATGGAATAAAGCTGTCTGGAGATGATGAGACGCTTTATAAACAGGCAAAGGTTGTTATGTATGTTCAAAGACAGTATGAATCATATGAAAATTATGAAAAAATGAATATGCATACAGAGGCACTAAATGCTCTTGTAAAGGGAGTTGACAGATATCAGACATACAGAAGTGAGGCAAAAGAATTAGGCGTTGAGGATAAGATGACAGAAGTGTATAATCTTATCATTAAGGCATTTAAGGATAAGTTTAAAATGTCTGAAACAGAAGCAATATCATTAGTTGAATTGTCAAAGTTGGATTTTACAAGTTATTATTATAAGATTGAAGCATATGGAGAGGCAATAAAATGATTTCAGTGATCGATTATGACGCAGGTAACTTAAAGAGTGTTGAAAAGGCTCTTATATCGCTTGGTGAAGAAGTTGTTGTATCAAGGGATTCGAGCGAAATATTACAGGCAGATAAGGTGATTCTTCCAGGAGTAGGTGCATTTGGAGATGCGATGAATAATCTTGATCGTTTCGGACTTGTAGATACGATAAAAAAGGTTGTTGATAATAAGACACCATTTCTTGGTATATGTCTTGGATTGCAGCTTTTGTTCAAGGAAAGTGAAGAAACACCAGGAGCAGAAGGCCTTAATATTCTGCCTGGTAGAATATTAAAAATACCAGCAGCTAAAGGAATAAAGATTCCACATATGGGATGGAATTCATTGGAAGTTAAGCCGGGTGCAAAACTTTTTAAGGGACTTTCAGATAATCCTTATGTTTATTTTGTCCATTCATATTATCTTAAAGCTGATGATGAAGCAATCGTGGCTGCATCTACAGAATATTCAACTCATATTCATGCTTCTGTAGAAAAGGATAATGTGTTTGCATGCCAGTTTCATCCAGAAAAGAGTAGTGAAACAGGTCTTAGAATACTTAAGAATTTTGCAGAATTATAGATTGGAGAGTACACATAATGTTTACTAAAAGAATAATACCTTGTCTTGATTGCAAAGATGGAAGAGTTGTTAAGGGAACTAATTTTGTTGATCTTAAGGATGCAGGAGATCCTGTAGAAGTTGCTGCAATGTATGATAAATCAGGAGCAGATGAACTGGTATTTCTTGATATAACAGCATCAAGTGATGGAAGAAATACAACAGTAGAGCTTGTAAGAAACGTAGCTGAAAAGGTTTTTATACCATTCACAGTAGGCGGTGGAATAAGGACAGTTGAAGATTTCAAGGTGCTTTTAAGAGAAGGTGCGGACAAAATATCTGTTAATTCAGCTGCAATCATGAATCCAGAACTTATTTCGCGGGCTGCTGACAAGTTTGGAAGCCAGTGTGTTGTTGTAGCGATAGATGCTAAAAAGCAGGAAGATGGGCATTGGAGTATATATAAAAATGGTGGAAGAGTAGATATGCATATGGATGCCGTTGAGTGGGCTATGAAAGCTGAGAGTCTTGGTGCTGGTGAGATACTGCTTACAAGCATGGATTGTGATGGTACAAAGGCAGGTTATGATATAGAGCTTACTAATGCAGTTGCATCAAATGTGTCAATTCCTGTTATAGCATCTGGTGGTGCTGGTAATATGGAGCATTTTTATGATGCATTTACAAAGGGTAATGCTGATGCAGCCCTTGCAGCCTCTTTATTCCATTATAAAGAGATGGAAATAAAAGACCTTAAGAAATATTTGTCTGATAAGGGTATTCCTATGAGATTATAATATATTGTGTTACAGCACAAAAGGGATAATCATTACATCATATAATACATGCTGCAGGAAGTATATGAGGAAAAGAGGAACATAATTATGTCTATGATAACAGGTGACTGGCAGGAAGCTTTAAGTGATGAGTTTAAAAAGGATTATTACAAGAAATTATATACATTTGTAAAGGATGAATATAACAGTTGTGTGGTATATCCCCCAGCAGATGATATATTCAATGCATTTCATTTTACACCACTTAAAAGTGTAAAGGTGCTTATACTTGGACAGGATCCATATCATGAGGTGAATCAGGCTCATGGTCTTAGCTTTTCAGTTCTTCCGGGTAATCCTATACCTAAGTCATTACAGAATATATATAAAGAATTACAGTCTGATATCGGGTGCTATTATCCAAACAATGGTTTCCTTAAAAAGTGGGCTGACCAGGGAGTACTTATGTTGAATACTGTACTTACGGTAAGAGCACATGCAGCATTTTCACATAAGGGAAGAGGCTGGGAGCAGTTTACAGATGCAGTTATCAACGCTGTTAATGCACAGGACAGACCAATAGTTTATATGTTATGGGGGAATTCAGCAAAGGATAAAATTCCTATGCTTACGAATCCTAAGCATCTTATATTAACAAGTGCACATCCAAGTCCACTATCGGCTAACAGAGGTTTTTTTGGATGCAGGCATTTCAGCAAATGTAACGAGTTTCTTGAAAATCATGGAGTCACACCAATAGACTGGCAGATTGAAAATATATAAAAATAATAACATATGAAAAAATCCGCATCCTGTATTATTTCGTCATGAAATAATCAGGATGCGGATTTTTTTGTATCAATATTTGTTTATTTACTCATCAATATCTTCTTCAGATCCAGCAACTGCGCCGATAACTGAAATGATAACAACAACGGCAAATATTGAAACTGCAATACCTATAATAGGTCCTAAAAATAATAAAAAGTTCATATGCTTATCCTCCGAATATTCTTTTATTATTATACAACTTTTTTATGATAAGTCAAAAACTTATTTGTTAATATTCTTGTTAGCAGTAGCAAGCATAAGTTTGATTCTGTTGAGCTGGTTAACTTCTGAAGCACCTGGGTCATAATCAACCGCAATAATATTAGCCTCAGGGAAAGCAGCACGTAATTCTTTTATAACACCTTTACCTACTATATGGTTAGGCAGACATGCAAATGGCTGGCAGCATACTATATTGCCGGCACCATTATGTATAAGCTCAATCATTTCTCCAGTAAGAAGCCATCCCTCGCCAGTCTGGTTTCCAAGTGATACAAGATCCTTTGCAAGTGCAGCAGTATCCTTTATGGATGAAGGTGCATCAAAACGTTTACTTTCTGCAAGTGCCTGGTTACCAGCTTTTCTGAACCATTCAAGAATCTTTATGACTGTATTATTAATAAATGCAGATTTTCCAGATGTACCGAGGTATTTATGCTTAAAGTTAGCATTTTCTGCACAGTAGAGAAGAAATCCCATAAGATCAGGAACAACTGCCTCTGCACCTTCTGATTCAAGCAGATCAACAAGATAGTTGTTGGCTGCAGGAAGAAACTTAACAAGAATCTCACCAACAACACCAACTCTTGGCTTCTTTATATCAAGTAACTCAATGTTATCAAAGTCTTTAACGATAGCACGGAGGTTATTGTTAAAGTCTTTCATTTTTACCTTGTCCTGTGTAATCTGTTTAATACATATTTCCTTCCAGTGTTCATGTAGAGCGTTAACAGAGCCAGGAACCTTTTCATAAGGTCTTGTTCTGTATACAACATTCATGAATATATCGCCATACTCAATCGCCATCATAGCTTTTTTAAGCATCTTAAGGTCATACTTAAAACCAGAGTTAGTTTCAAGCCCCTGTGCACTAAGAGATATTACAGGTATATATCCTAAGTTGGCTTTCTCAAGAGCACGTCTAATGAATCCAATATAGTTAGAGGCACGGCATCCACCACCAGTCTGTGTAATAATGATTGCTGTTTTTGAAAGATCGTATTTACCCGAAAGGACAGCATTCATAATCTGGCCGACAACCATCAGGGAAGGATAGCAGGCATCATTATTTACATATTTAAGCCCCATATCAACTGATGATTTGTTATCGTTATCAAGTACCTCGAAATTATAGCCACATGAATTGAGTGCTGGCTCTAATAAGTCAAAATGTATAGGTGACATCTGAGGACATAGAATAGTGTAGTTCTTTCTCATCTCAGGTGTGAATTCAACACGGTTGTATGCAGATGAAACAAGAGTGCGTTTATAATTCTTCTTATCTCTTACTTTAAGTGCAGCGATGAGAGATCTTATACGTATACGTGCAGCTCCAAGGTTGTTAACTTCATCTATTTTTAATACTGTATATATTTTACCTGATTTAGTTAATATATCATTTACAGCATCTGTTGTTACGGCATCAAGTCCACAGCCAAAAGAGTTAAGCTGTATAAGATCAAGGTTGTCCTGTGTCTTAACAAAACTTGCTGCAGCATATAATCTTGAATGATACATCCACTGATCCATAACGATAAGAGGACGTTCAACATTTCCAAGATGTGAAACACTGTCTTCTGTTAATACGGCAATATCATATGAGTTTATAAGTTCAGGTATACCATGGTTGATTTCAGGGTCAATATGATAAGGCCTTCCTGCAAGAACGATACCACGTTTACCAGTATCCTTTAAATACTTGATGACTTCTTCACCCTTTTTATGCATGTCCTCTCTGGACTGCATAAGTTCTTTCCATGCATCCAAAACAGCAGCTTTTATTTCACCCGATGGGATATCAGGGAACTCTTCATGCAATCTTTTAGCCAGGATTGCTTCGTTTTCAAAAGAAATAAAAGGGTTTCTGAAATCTATATTTTCAGTTTTGAGTTCTTCAACATTGTTCTTAATATTTTCAGCATAAGAAGTAACAATAGGACAGTTGTAGTGGTTGTTAGTACCATCTATTTCTTTGTGTTCATATGGAACGCAAGGATAAAAGATGAATTTAACACCTTTCTTTATAAGCCAGCTTATATGACCATGAGCAAGCTTAGCAGGATAACATTCTGATTCTGATGGAATGGATTCTATGCCTAGCTCATATATCTTTCTTGTTGACTGTGGTGAAAGAACAACCTTATAACCAAGCTTTGTAAAGAAGGTGAACCAGAAAGGATAATTTTCATACATGTTAAGTACCCTTGGTATACCTACAACACCTCTTACAGCCAGATCAGCTGATAAAGGTTCATAGTCAAAAAGTCTGTGGAACTTATAATCAAAAAGATTAGGAACCTTTTCTTTATTACGTTCCTTTCCAAGTCCACGCTCGCATCTGTTACCAGTTATAAAGGAACGTCCACCAGAGAATTTGTTAATAGTTAAATGACAGCTGTTAGTACATCCTTTACATCTTGTAAGAGTAGTTTCGTAAGTAAGACTGTTTATTTTGTCAATAGAGAGCATAGATGATTCTGATATACCATCATAGCGTTCTCTTGCAATAAGTGCTGCACCAAAAGCCCCCATTATGCCTGCGATATCAGGTCTTATGGCATCAACACCTGTTATCTTTTCAAAGCTTCTAAGCACGGCATCGTTGTAGAATGTACCACCCTGGACAACGATATGTTTACCTAAATCACCTGGGTCAGCTATTTTAATAACCTTGTATAATGCATTTTTGATGACAGAGTAAGCAAGACCTGCTGATATATCAGATACCTCAGCCCCTTCCTTTTGTGCCTGTTTTACTTTAGAGTTCATGAATACAGTACATCTTGTACCAAGGTCAATAGGATGCTTTGCAAAAAGAGCAGCCTTTGCGAAATCCTGTACAGAATAGTTTAGTGACTTGGCAAATGTTTCGATAAATGAACCACAGCCTGAAGAACATGCTTCATTAAGCTGTACAGAATCAACTGTCTGATTCTTGATTTTAATACATTTCATATCCTGACCACCAATATCTATGATACAGTCAACATCAGGATCAAAAAATGCAGCAGCATAGAAATGTGATACTGTCTCAACTTCTCCTTCATCCAGCATGAGAGCTGACTTAATAAGGGCTTCACCGTAACCTGTAGAGCATGCCTGTACGATTCTGGCTTTAGGTGGAAGCTGCGAATATATTTCTTTTATTGCTTTTATCGTAGTAGCAAGCGGAGAACCGTTGTTGCTTGAGTAGAATGAATAAAGAAGATTACCATCTTCATCTACAAGTGCTACCTTGGTTGTAGTGGAACCAGCATCAATACCCAGATAACAGTTACCTTCATAAGAGGATATGTCCGCAGTTTTAACATGATGGACACTATGCCTTTTGATAAAGTCGTTATAAGCAAGCTGGTCTGCAAAAAGTGGTTCCATACGTTCAACTTCAAAGTCAAGCTTTATCTTACCCTGAAGACGTTTAATTATGTCAGATACATCAACGCATACGTTTTTGTCGTAGTTCATGGCAGAACCAACAGCAGCAAAAAGATGTGAATGTTCTGGTGCAATAGTCTGTTCAGGAGTAAGGCTTAATGTACGGATGAATGCCTGTTTTAATTCTGAAAGGAAGTGAAGAGGACCACCTAAGAAAGCAACGTTACCCCGTATAGGTTTACCACATGCAAGACCTGAAATAGTCTGGTTAACAACGGCCTGGAATATAGAGGCTGCTAAGTCCTGCTTAGTTGCACCTTCATTGATAAGAGGCTGTATATCAGACTTGGCAAATACACCACATCTTGCAGCTATAGGATAGATAGATTTATAGCTTTTAGCATATTCATTAAGACCCGCTGCATCTGTCTGTAAAAGAGTAGCCATCTGGTCGATAAAAGAGCCTGTACCACCAGCACATATACCATTCATACGCTGGTCAATACCGTTAGTGAAGTAGATAATCTTTGCATCCTCACCACCAAGCTCTATGGCGACATCACATTGTGGAGCGTAGTCCTGAAGTGCTGTTGATACAGCGACAACCTCCTGAGTAAATGGAACTTCAAGATGCTTTGCAAGAGTAAGTCCGCCCGAACCTGTTATAACAGGATATACTTCGAATTCACCAAGCTTTGTTACAGCCTTTTCAAGCAGACCCTGTAAAGTTTCCTGGATATTGGCAAAATGTCTTTCATAATCTGAAAATAAAATATTATTATTATCATCAAGAATTGCGATCTTTACTGTTGTTGAACCAATATCAATACCTAATCTGTATTTATTCATATTCATTACGGCAGAGCCGTCCTCCTTGTTTTAGTATATATTGATGTAAATGTTAAAGTATTCCAAAATTACAATGTCGAAAAATGAAAAATCACATCGAATAAATTACAACTGACATATTATATAAGAAATAACAGAATAATTCAACACCATAAATATGACTGTTTATATAAAATTAATAATACTAAAATGAGAACTTAATTGACAAAGGAAATTATTATTTTTATACTTTGTATATGTTATATCATTAATTAGTGATGTTTTTCACGGAAATGAGGAGTTTGATGAATTGGTTTTCTAAGTTTGAAAGGAAATATTCAAAGTATGCAATAAAGAATCTCATGGTCTATATAATTATATTGTATGCTGTTGGATTTGTATTTGAAGTGTTTGCACCAGGTGTTTACAGTGCATATCTTTCACTCGATTTTTCTAAGATATTTGCTGGACAGGTATGGCGTATTGTCACATTTATAATACAGCCACCTTCAACAAGTATTATTTTTGTATTCTTTTCACTTTATTTTTATTATCTTATAGGTACAGTGCTTGAGAATATATGGGGGTCATTCAAGTTTAATGTATATTTCTTTTCAGGAGTATTGTTAAATATTGTTGCAGCCCTTATAATATATCTTATATTTGGTATCAGCTTTAATATGAGTACACATTACATCAATCTTGCTTTGTTTATGGCTTTTGCCATGGAACAGCCGGATATGGAGGTGCTGCTTTTCTTTATCATCCCTATAAAGATAAAGTGGATGGCACTGCTTGATGGGATTGTATTTGCGATAACTATAGTATGTGGCTTTGCGGTGCCTTCTATGGCAGCAGCTGGTTCAAGTGCAGGCTATGCAATGTGGCAGGGACTATATAATGCAGGTTTGTTATCAGGAAGCGGTATGGGATGTTATGCAAATGCTATTGCAGCACTTGTTTCAATGCTTAACTTTATAGTATTTATGATTGTGTCAAGAAAAATTCCTTATAAATCTTCAACACAAAAGAATTTTAACAAGGCTATGTATACAGCGAAGAAAGCAGAAAAGAACAGAACAGATGCTAAGAGAACATCATTTAATGAAAAGCTGTATAACGCCAATAGCGAGAAGACAACATGGGATAGTGCTAATAAACCATATAAGCCTGTAAGAAGCGGACAGCCTAAGCATAGATGTGCTGTGTGTGGAAGAACTGAACTTGATGACGAAAGCCTGGTATTCAGATTCTGCTCTAAGTGTGCAGGAAACTATGAGTATTGTAATGAACATTTGTATACACATATTCATATTACAGCTAATGACAATAAGAATATGCGATAGTTAAATTATTTATAAATATTGTTATGGCTATTGCTATTTTTGGGGTTATTAAGTATAATCATTTGGATTGTTTTGTTTTTTATTAATTATTTTTATTTATTTTGGAGGTTAGAATGAAGAAGACTAAGATTATATGTACTATGGGTCCTAACACTAATGACAGAGAGCTTATTAAGCAGCTTGCATTAAATGGTATGGATATTGCAAGATTCAACTTTTCTCATGGAGATCATGAAGAACAGGCTGGACGTTTTGCATTAGTTAAGAGCGTAAGGGAAGAGATTAACAAGCCTATAGCTACACTTCTTGATACAAAGGGACCAGAAATCAGAACTGGCGTACTTAAGGATGATAAGAAGGTTACTCTTAAGGAAGGACAGAAGTTTACTCTTACAACAAGAGAGGTTGTAGGTGATGAAAATATTGACATGATTACATATGCAGGACTTCCAGCAGATGTAGAGAATGGTAATACTATTCTTATTGATGATGGTCTTATTGAACTTAGAGTAGAAGAAGTTGTTGATGGTACAGATATTATATGTACTGTAATTAATGGTGGTGAGCTTGGTTCTAAGAAGGGCGTTAATGTTCCTAACGTAAGCATTAAGCTTCCAGGTATCACAGACAAAGATAAGGATGATATTATATTTGGTATAGAGCAGGGATTTGATTTTATCGCAGCTTCATTTGTAAGAAATGCAGCTTGTATCCAGGAGATTAAGCAGCTTTTATGGGAGCATGGTTCAGATATTCCTGTTATCGCTAAGATTGAGAATGCTGAAGGTATTGAGAATCTTGACGAGATTATTAAGGTTGCTGATGGTATCATGGTCGCAAGAGGTGACATGGGTGTTGAGATTCCAGCAGAAGATGTTCCACACTACCAGAAGGAAATCATCAAGAAGTGTAACGCAACATACAAGCCAGTTATAACAGCTACACAGATGCTTGATTCTATGATTAGAAATCCACGTCCTACAAGAGCTGAGGTTACTGATGTTGCTAATGCTATATATGATGGTACAGATGTAGTTATGCTTTCAGGAGAGACTGCTAATGGTAAGTATCCACTTGAAGCCTTAAAGATGATGGCTAAGATTGCAGAAAGAACAGAAAAGGATATCAAGGACAGAGCTTCTGATATATCTAAGGTTCATAGCAAGAGAAGCATATCAAGTGCAGTATGTAACGCTACTGTCCAGACAGCAGAGAATCTTAACGCTAAGGCTATTGTATGCCCAACTATTTCTGGTTTTACAGCAAGACTTACATCTAAGCTTAAGCCAAATGCTGAGATTATCGGTTGTTCACCATATGATAACGTTCTTAGAAAAATGCAGATATATTGGGGAGTAAGACCTTTAAAGACTGCAACAGAGGTTTCTACTGATAAGATTATTGAGCATGCATTAGTAGTATCTGAGCAGGCTGGTTTTGTAGAAGAAGGCGATACAGTTATTGTGTCTGCTGGTATTGCTACATCATCAGATCCTTCTGCTAAGAGAGGACTTACTAATACTATGAGAGTTGTTACTATCTAGTATATATGAATTATTATAGTTAATATAGATGCCAGGGTTGAATCATCGTTATTTAGCTCTGGCATTAATTTGTTTATGTTTATAGGTGTGTAAAGCATAGGTTTGTAAGTGGATACGGGGTTGTACATATAGGGAGTAAGGATATGGATATAAAGAAGATACTGATATGGATTCCTGCTATTATCATGGCAATGCTTATATTTGGCTTTTCAAAGCAGGATGGTGAAGAATCTACGGGACTTAGTTATAAGGCAGCAGATATAATACTTACAGTATGTGATAAGGCTGGGATAGTTGATTATAATGATAACAACAGGGATAGTATGATAGAGTCTGTACAGTTTCCAATAAGGAAAGCAGCTCACATGACAGAGTATGCTGTCCTTTCAGTTCTTATCATGCTTGCACTTATAGTTGACGGACTAAAAGGCATCAGACTTCCTGTGATATCAGCGATTATAGCAACAGTATTTGCAGCTACAGATGAGTTTCATCAAAGGTTTGTGCCAGGGAGATATGGCTGCTTAAGGGATGTGCTTATAGATGCTGCAGGGAGTATAATCGGACTTATGATAGCATATGTTATATATAAAAATATGTGTAAACATAAAGAAAACAAATATATGCAATCAAAGGAAGCTTAATGTAGCTGAAAATATGTGAGTAATATATAAGCAATATATGAGTAATATATGTGAGTTGTAAAATTAATACTTGCAAAATTACTAAGTATATGGTATAAGCTTTAATAAGCACATAATTATATATAATGCATTGATGGAAACAAGTAGGTATAACATTAAGCAACAGAAAACAGCCGGTTGATGAGAGGCGTGGTGGATGGTTATTCTGAATACATTCTGGAGCAGCAAACTGAAAAGCATGTAATGTTTAGTAGGGGCGACGTAGTGATACACGTTATAGTATTAGGATCATCAGACCCATTAAGGTAGGCAGCGTGAGTTGTTTATGAATAAAGGTGGTAACACGGAGCATAGGCTTTCGTCCTTTAACACGGATGAAAGATATGCTCCTTTTGTTGTCTTAAAGCACTAATGGCTTGATGGTTAATGGTAGTATCATAAATATCAAATAATAACATAATAAGAACAGGAGAAAAGAAATGGCAGAAATGACAGTTTATGATGAATTAGTTGCAAGAGGACTTATTGCACAGGTGACAGATGAAGAGTTGATCAAGAATCTTATTAATAATGGAAAGGCTACATTCTACATTGGATTTGACCCAACAGCAGACAGCCTTCATGTAGGTCACTTCATGGCACTCTGTTTTATGAAGAGACTTCAGATGGCAGGTAATAAGCCAATAGCCTTAGTTGGTGGTGGAACAGGTATGATTGGTGACCCATCAGGTAAGACAGATATGAGAAAGATGCTTACTCCAGAACAGATTGAGCATAACTGCGAGTGCTTTAAGAAGCAGATGAGCAAGTTTATTGACTTTTCAGATGACAAGGCATTGTTTGTAAACAATGCAGACTGGCTTTTAAAGCTTAATTATGTTGATCTTTTAAGAGAAGTTGGTGCATGCTTCTCAGTTAACAACATGTTAAGAGCAGAGTGCTATAAGCAGAGAATGGAAAGAGGTCTTACATTCCTTGAGTTTAACTATATGATTATGCAGAGCTATGATTTCTATATGTTATACCAGAAATATGGATGTAATCTTCAGTTTGGTGGAGATGACCAGTGGAGCAACATGCTCGGTGGTACAGAGCTTATAAGAAGAAAGCTTGGCAAGGATGCTTCTGCTATGACTATTACACTTCTTCTTAACTCAGAGGGTAAGAAGATGGGCAAGACAGTAAGCGGTGCTGTATGGCTTGATCCAGCAAAGACTTCACCATATGAGTTCTATCAGTACTGGAGAAATGTAGCAGATGCAGATGTATTAAAGTGTATCCGTATGCTTACATTCTTACCACTTGAGCAGATTGATGAGATGGATAAGTGGGAAGGTGCACAGCTTAATAAGGCTAAGGAAATACTTGCATATGAGCTTACAAAGATGGTTCATGGTGAGGAAGAAGCTAAGAAGGCAGAAGAAACAGCTAAGGCTATATTTACATCAGGTGATGCTGCTAATATGGCAGTAGTTAAGCTTGAAGCAGATGCATTTATAGATGGCAGCATTGACATCGTATCCTTAATTCATGCAGCTGGTCTTGCAGCTACTAAGTCAGAGGCAAGAAGAGTTGTTGCACAGGGTGGTGCTTCTGTTGCAGGTGAGAAAGTATCTGATATCGCTGCAAAGTTTGATAAGGAAGTTTTTGCCGGTGATGGTGTTGTTGTTAAGAAGGGTAAGAAGTCTTTCATAAAGGTACAAGCGTAAGAATAGTATGTTATTTTTGGAGGCAGCCAGTGAAAACTTAGCTGCTTCCTGATATTAAAAGAACGAGGATAGGCATGAAAAAAAGTGAAATTACCTTTATAAGGCTTATGAGTCTTATTGGAATTATGGTTCTGAATCTTATACTTTTGCTGGTATTTGCAAGAGAACATGTATTTCAGAATATCCTTAATAAAATGAATAGTAATGTATATGCTGGACAATCACTTGATACATCAATATATAATTATTATTACTATGCAGGACTTGGGAATATATATAAAATAATATTCCCAGTCACAATTCTTTTGTTGGCAGCTGCATCTGTAGCTGTGTATAAAAAAGTAAGTATGGCAGGAAGGATTGCAGTAGCGGCTAATATATGTTCACTTATAACCGGCATATATCTTTTGATTGCAAAGATAGGTGAAGGCTCAGATAAAATCATCAGATTTGTAAACAGCTTTTACATGGATAAGTCAGAGATTGGCCAGATAGAAAAGATATATCTTATGAGTAGAATACCTATAGCGTATATTCTGATTATTATTCTTTCTTTGCTTGGGCTTGCAATGGTAAAGAGCAGTACAATTAATCATATTAAGATATATAATGAAAAAAATATGACTAACAATGCGGTTATATATATATTTCCTGCACTTAGCGGCTTTATTGTCCTTGAGATTATAAGAAATCTTGTAATATCAAGGCTTGTGACTGCATCAATGGATGAAAATTTAAGAACAGTGGCGGCGTATATTAATGATTATTATATAGGAAGCAAATTCTTCTTTTCCTGGTCATGGCTTATATTGTTTACTATAGTTACATGTGTTGCGATTTTGCTAAAGTCTATAAATACATTAAGCCTGAAAAGCAGGATGATGATTGAAATAGCAGTGCCATCAGTTATAGTTATAATAGCTTCATTCATATACTGGATGAATCCACCGGCGTTGTTTGGATATCTTACGATTGATAATACAATATGTGATATGACAGAGGCAGCATTTACGTGGTACCTGATAAGGTATGTTGTATCAGTGATTTTTGTATTTGTACTTATCGTTCTTACTGTTAATGACAGACTTGATATAAGAGTGGCAGGTATAGTTATCCTTATGTCATGTGCAGCTGGAATAATAATGATTACTCTGTTTTATAAGATAAAAGGAACGTTTTCTATTATGTATGCTGCGTGTGTCGTGGCAGATATTGTAAGTGTCATAGTATTGGCTGCTATGTCCAGGGTTAAAGGGCATAAGCTATAGGATGACTAAATCAGGAGTTAAGTATAATACGTAAAATGTTATTGCGTATTACACTTAACTCCTGATTTTTAAGATGCTGTATTAGCCAGATATAAGTCTGATACCTGATATATCTGCAATGGCTATAAGTGAATAGTTCGTATAGTAAACAACAAAGCCTGGTTTAGCACCGGCAGGTTTTTTAACCTCTTTTTTTAATACATAGTCAACCTCTACCTTTTCAAGGTCACGTCCCTTTGAATAGTATGCAGCAAGGGCAGCAGCTTCTTCAAAGGTCTTATCTGGCAATTCTTTTCCTTCTGTTTTGACTATAACATGGGAACCTGGCATCTGCTTTGCATGAAACCACCAGTCACCACCAGTGGCGAATTTGAAGGTGAGTTCATCATTCTGGATATTATTTTTTCCAACATATATGTCAAAGCCATCTGAGGATACATAATGCATAGGTTTGTTGTGTGTATTTCCTTTGCTTTTTGACTTTCCACTTCTTTTGATATAACCAGTTACTGCAAGTTCATCCTTGATGTTATTAAGGTCGTTTTCAGTTGTTGCTATGTCTATAGCATTTATGATTGATTCAAGATACATGATTTCATCTTTAATCTCAGCAATAAGTCGTGTTCCGGCTTCGTAAGTCCTTTTCAGCTTATTATATTTTGCAAAGTACTTATTAGCGTTTTCAATAGGTGTCAATGTTTCATCAAGAGGAATGGTTATTTCTTCATTTGTGTAGTAGTTAAGTGCATTAAACTGTTTTGCACCAGGTGTTATGCCATATCCGTAGGTGTTTATAAGTTCACCATATATGCGGAATTTATCACGTTTTTCAGTATCTTTGAGCTGCTTTTCCTGTATGTCAAGTTTTTTGTAAGAGCGCTCAAGATGAGTAGTAACTATACGTCTTATATCTGTTGATTTCTGATGTATACGTGTGCGGACATCCTTTTCATGATAATATGCAATAAGACATTTGCTTATTGAATCAAAAGGTGTATTGTTATCATACATAGTAAGTCTGACAGCCGCGAAATCAGCAGGATTTTCGTTGTCATATACAATGTTAGGTGCATAATGGCCTTCTTTAACATCATTCATAATATTGTCAAATGCATTGTAAATACGTTTGCTTTCATCAATATCAAGACAATTTGCAGGTTTACTGCTGTCTATATGAGCCCGGAAGCATATTTCTTCTGCAATACATGTGCTTATACCTGTATATGTCTGACATAATGCTTTTGAAAGAGGTTTAGGACAGATGAGTACTGATGTACTAAAACGTTCGTAATCGGTATCCATAGGATTATGCTTGCCAGCAGTATTTGGTATGAAATAAGTCCTTCCAGGAAGTACTTCACGAACAGAACTCATCTGTGCAGATACATGCTTGATACTGTCAAGAATATTGTTTTTATCATCACATAATATGATGTTACTGTGCTTGCCCATGAATTCTGTGATGAGATGACGTCTGCAAAGGTCGCCTAATTCATCAAGGTGTTCAATCTCAATGTCTATTATTCTTTCAAAAGAGGGCTGTGTTATGGAGATTATTCTTCCGTTATTTATATGCTTTCTTAAAAGCATAACAAAATTCGGTGCAGTTGCAGGACTAGGCTTGTTATCATCTGTTATATATGCAAGCGGCAGTGATGCATTTGAAGATAAAACTACCCTGAACTGTCCTTGGCCTGTCTTTATTGTAAGAAGAAGTTCATCACTTTCAGGCTGTGCTATTTTGTAAAGTCTGCCTCCGAGTATTGTATTGTTTAAGTCATGTACTATATTGGATATAGTGATTCCGTCAAATGCCATAATTGCTCCGTTTCTATGATTTATAAATCAATATAATGATACCAGGGTCAAAAGGTATAAACCCACATGAGCTTGCTCATATGTGGGTGAAAGACCTTGGGACCCGCCCCGATATGAGCATAAAAGTGGGATGATAATCCCACGATATGCGAATATTGGGGAGAAGTGTCAATATATATAAGTTGTTTATTTGTTTTACTGCTGTTGCTTATAATACCATGTTTATAGGAAGCTGTCGAGTTTAATATATAGGCATACAACAGGGGTGATATATAAGCATACTGCAGATCCGGTTGTTTTTATGATGACTGAAAAATGATTGGGAAATGTAAAATACATGATAAGGTTACTTGTTTAGAATATGTAAAATTGGTATAATAAGCTATAAAACATAAGTGAGGGAATCATAATGATAAAAAGCATGACTGGTTTTGGCAGAAGTGAGATTGCCAGTGGTAACCGTAAAATAATGGTTGAGATGAAGTCTGTGAATCACAGATTTTTAGAAGCAAGTATAAAGATGCCTAAGAAGCTGAATGTGTTTGAGGCAAGAATAAGGGATGTTATAAAAAAATATGCTTCGAGAGGTAAGATTGATGTATTTATAACTTATGATGACAGTTCAGAAAACAATGTCAATATTAAGTATAATGCAGCAGTTGCTAAAGAATATATGGATATATTCAGGCAGATGGAGGAAGAGTTTGCTATCAGGAATGATATCACAGTGGGAGCACTCTCAAGATATCCAGAGGTTATAACTATGGAGGAAGCCAAAGAAGATGAAGAAGAACTCTGGAATTTCATACAGGATGCGGTTAAAGAAGCCTGTGAGGGATTTGTTAAAACAAGAATAACAGAGGGTGAGAATTTAAAGAATGATCTTTTACATAAGCTTGATCACATGGAAGAGCTGGTTGGCTTTATAGAAGAAAGAAGTCCTCAGATAGTAAGTGAATACAGAAAGAAGCTTGAAACAAAGATGGCAGAGGTGCTGGCTGATACAAGTATTGATGAAAACAGGATTGCAGCAGAAGTTATATTGTATGCAGATAAGATATGCGTTGACGAGGAAACAGTAAGATTAAGAAGTCATATTGCACATGCAAGACAATGCCTGTCAGAGGATGGTGGAATAGGACGAAAGTTAGACTTTATAGCACAGGAGATGAACAGGGAGGCTAATACAACACTGTCTAAGGCCAATGACATAGAGATATCTAATGCAGCTATTGATCTTAAAACAGAGATTGAAAAAGTCAGGGAACAGATACAGAATATTGAGTAGTTACTATTTAGTAAATATTATTAATAAAAATATTTTAAAATACTTGCATGAAATGAAAGATTTCTGTATAATAACTTGTACACTTTTGCGTAAGTGTATATATTTATATTTGGTTCAGGCATGTATGTGCGTTGAAGCAATATATTGATTGGCTTATAAAGTGGATCACAGATAGGAGATTAGAGATGAAAGATAAAGGATTACTGCTTGTGATATCAGGATTCTCAGGTGCTGGTAAAGGAACAGTTGTTAAGAGACTTTTAGAACAGCATAACGATTATGCTTTATCGATTTCAGCAACGACAAGATCGCCAAGAGAGGGCGAGCAGGACGGAAGAGAGTACTTCTTTAAATCAAAAGAAGAGTTTGAAAAGATGATAGAAGCATCTGAACTTATAGAATATGCAAGGTATGTGGACAATTATTATGGAACACCTAAGGCATATGTAGAAGAACAGCTTAAAGAAGGAAAGAATGTTATACTTGAGATAGAGATACAGGGGGCGCTTAACATAAAGAGCATGTTCCCGGATGCAGTACTTTTATTCATTATGCCACCTAGTGCAAAGGAACTTGAAAGAAGGCTTGTGGGTCGTGGAACAGAAGATGAAGCTACTATCAGGGCAAGACTTTCAAGAGCAAGTGAAGAGGCACAGGGGGTAGAGAATTATAACTATATAGTTATCAATGATGATGTTGATGCCTGTGTTGAAACTATAGATTCTATAGTTAAGAGTGAGAAGAGAAAGGCAGCTAATAACATCAATTTAATTAATAATATAAAAGAAGAGCTTAAGGCTTATTCGAAAGGAGAATAATAATGATACATCCATCATATTCAGAATTAATGGCAGTTGTTAACAGTGAGGTAGAAGAGGGCGAGCAGCCATTAGTACAGAGCCGTTACTCAATAGTAAAGGCTACAGCAGCCAGAGCTAAAGAAATAATTGATGCAAGATCTATAGAAGAGAAGGTCAGAAAAGCACGTATTGAAGCTGAAAATGCTCCTAAGGAAAAGGATAAGGATGGCAAAAAGGGTGAGCCAAAGCCACTTTTAACACCAGAAGAAGCAAGAAAGCTTCAGATTGGTACACCACTTATCGATAATGCAGATAATATGAAGCCACTTTCAATCGCTGTAGAAGAGCTTTACGAAGGTAAGGTAAAGATTGTTGGTAATGGTGATGACAGTGAGGTTATGTAAGAGTATTGCATAATACTTATGGCTGTAATATCAGATAAGAAATTTAATATTGTGACTTGTAGCTGCTCGAAAGGGCAGCTATAATTGTATATAAGTTATATAAAGCTTGTGGAGTAATTTCAGGCAGATTACAGAAAAGCAATGTCAGGAAGGAAAATAGATATGGCTAATTCATATAACGAGAAGAAACGTGTAATAAATTGTGAAAGTGCAGAAAGATGCGGAAGCTGTGCTTATGCCGGTATGAAGTATGATAACGAACTGAAGGTGAAGCAGAATTATATAGATAAGCTGTTTAAAGAAGTATGTCCTGTAGATGAGATAACAGGTATGTACAGACCGGTATATTACCGCAATAAGGTGCATGCGGTTGTAGGCGAGGATAAGAATGGAAATATCATAACAGGAACATATGAACAGAACAGCCATGTTATAGTTCCCGTGTCAGAATGTCTTTTGGAGGATAGCCAGTGCAGCAGGATAATAGCTACATTAAGAGAACTTTTTAAGTCGTTTAAGTATAAGCCATACAATGAGGATAAGGGTACTGGGTTTATAAGACATATACTTTTAAGAAAAGGTTTTTCGACAAAGGAGATTATGCTTGTACTTGTCACAAGTGAGGTTGCATTTCCATCTAAAACACATTTTCTAAAGGCACTTAAGGAAAAACATCCAGAGATTAATACAATCGTCCAGAATGTAAATTCGTACAATACAAGTATGGTGCTTGGCCCAAGAAATATTGTACTTACAGGTAAAGGCTACATAGAGGATGTGTTATGTGGTTACAGATTCAGAATCAGTCCATCATCCTTTTATCAGATTAACCATCAGCAGACAGAAAAGCTTTATAAGGCTGCAATAAACATGGCAGAGATCACTAAAAAGGACACAGTCATAGATGCCTACTGCGGTATAGGAACTATAGGAATAGCTGCATCTGGAAAGGCTGGACAGGTTATAGGTGTTGAGCTTAATAAAGAGGCAGTCAGGGATGCAGAAGAAAACGCTAAGATAAATAATATTAAGAATATAAGGTTTGTCAATGCTGATGCGGGCGAATTCCTGGTAGAATATGCTACAAAGAAAAAGGCTGATGTTGTTATAATGGATCCTCCAAGAAGTGGCAGCAGTGAGGAGTTCCTTAATGCTATTCTTAAGATAAAGCCAGACAGGATTGTGTATGTTTCGTGCAATCCGGACACGCAGAGAAGAGATATAGAGGTGCTTTTAAAGGGTGGCTATAAGGTTAAGGGATGTAAGCCTTTTGATATGTTTCCTTTTACGGATAATACAGAAAATGTGATAGCTTTGGTCAGATAAAAAATTCTATAAAAATCACAGGAGATATGGTATTTTACTTAAGCTTTTATCATTATATGACGATATACATATTGCCAGGAGGGCACTTTATTTCAACGGATTGATTCGAAATAAAGTGCCTTTTTGCATATTTATTACTAAATAACTGCTTGGACCGCTATAGGAAAGCAGTGCGGTTGTGAATGACAGAGTGACCGCAGAAAGGATAAGGATGAAAGTAAACACAGGATATGCATATAACTATTATATGGGCGGTAAGGCTGCTGTGAACACAGCAGATAATAAGACTTTTGACAAAAACATGGCAAAGGCTGGCAATATGCCGGTGATAACTTTTGATGAAGATGGAGCAGAAGAGAATGTTGCTGCAGATAAGTCAAAGGAAGCTTCTTCAACAAACATAAGGGATATGAGCAATAAGGAATGGGATAAACTCATAGAACATGTTGACAAATTTATTGATGAATTCAAAGAGGCTGTCGAGTATGAAAATGAAGTAAGCAAGGAAAACAAAGAAAAGTTTGAAGAAACTGCTAAGGATATTATAGAAACCTTAAATGATAACGAAATGACACGTAAAGAGCTTACTAAAGAACAGGAACTTGCATTAACAGGAAGCACAAGTACAGGTGTAAGCAGTACGGATGGAGTAACAGAATGTGCTTCTGCTGAGGATATTGGCGATGCTAAGACGACATGGACAGTTACAGTGTTTACAGAGGATGGCATAACATGTACACAGTTTAAGGATGGCGTAAAAACAGAGCTTTGGAGAATGAGTTATAAACATAAGGGTGATTATGAAAAGATTACAGATTTTCTAAACAGCTTTGACAAAAATTCTGATTTAAAGTTTGCAAGCTCTAAAAGCTTCTGGGAAGATTTTCTTGATGGCAAAATAAGCGATGAAGAACTAAGAAAGCTATATTAGAGCGGTTGTGTTACGAAAGAATATAAAACACAACGAAATATAATATATATGAGAAGCATAATATAATAAAAATAAATGGATGATAACGGGTTTTTCTGACGGATTCGTTATCATCCATTTTCTGTTAAATTTCGCATTCATATAAAGGGAAAAGTATTAACGGACAATCACCTATTGACATAGTAGGCGAATGGGTATATTATTTTGTTACGCTTTATTGAGAATAATTTACATTATATCTGTTCAGTTTAATATTAAGGAGTGTATGTAATTATTAGTCTTAAGTAAAAGTTACTATATGTAGAAAGGAATATTTAGTTATGGTTATTTCTTCTAAAGGCAGATATGCCTTGAGAGTTATGGTATATCTGGCGGTTAATCACAGCGATGATTATATTCCTCTTAAAGAAATATCACAGAAGGAGGATTTGTCGCAGAAGTATCTTGAAACAATCACCAGAATGTTATCTAAAGCTCATCTTATAGAAGCAGCAAGTGGACATGGTGGTGGCTACAGGCTTACAAGGAATCCTTCAGAGTATTCGATAAGTGAAATACTTAATCTTACTGAGGGGTCGCTTGCACCAGTTGCCTGTCTTAAGGATGAACAGAATACATGTGAACGTTCAAGTGCATGTTACACACTTCCTATATGGGAAGGACTTGCTAAGCTGATTAATGATTATTTTGACAATATGACACTTGAAGATGTAGCAAAGGCTGCCATCAGGGAACAAAATGATGTTACAGAGTCTGTAAGCAAATAATTAGCAGGTTGTAAATATTATAAGTAAAACATGAATGGTTAAAATAAGAAAGGAAACTATATTATGTCAGACAAGAATTTATTAAATATAAAAGATTTATATGTAGATGTAGAGGATAAGGAGATTCTTCATGGAGTTAATCTTTCTGTTGGAAAGGGAGAAACCCATGTACTTATGGGTCCTAACGGAACAGGTAAATCAACACTTGGGTATGCAATTATGGGTAATCCAAGATATACAGTAAAAAAAGGTGAGATATGGTTTGATGGAAAGAATATAACTAACGAAGCTGTTAATGAACGTTCTAAAGATGGAATATTCTTATCTTTCCAGAATCCTCTTGAGGTTCCAGGCGTAACTTTAAGTTCATTTATAAGAAATGCACTTGAATTAAAGACTGGTAAGAGAACACGTTTTATGGAATTTAAGAAAGAACTTGAAAAGACTATGGAGCTTCTTAATATGGATAAGTCTTATGCAGAAAGAGACCTTAATGTTGGTTTCTCAGGTGGTGAGAAGAAGAAGGCTGAAATATTACAGCTTCTTATGTTAAAGCCATCGCTTGCAATTCTTGATGAAACAGACTCAGGACTTGATGTAGATGCTGTAAGAACAGTTTCAGCGGGTATCGAGGAATACCAGAAGAGATGTGACGGAAGTCTTCTTATCATCACACACAGTACTAAGATTCTTGAATCTTTATCGGTTGATTATACACACGTTATGATAGAAGGTAAGATAATTAACACAGGCGATGCTTCATTAGTTGACAAGATTAACACAGAAGGTTTCGCAGAGTATGAAAACTAATACGCAGCGCGTGCAGTTGTAGTTGTTTAACTGCAGATGGATATATATGAAATGTTAAAGAAAAAGAGAGGAGTTCCTTAAAACTATGAAAGAGAAAACATATGTTCAGGACATAGAAAGGAATATATATGATTTCAAGGATGAGGAAAAGGATGCATACCGAATCAATGCAGGTCTTACACCAGAGATAGTTGAAAAGCTTTCAAAGGAAAAGAATGATCCAGCATGGATGCAGAATTTCCGTCTTGAATCTTTACAGATATATAACAATATGAAGGTGCCAGACTGGGGTCCATCAATAGAAGGCCTTAATATGGATAACATTGTTACGTATGTAAGACCTAATACGGATATGAAGACAAAATGGTCAGATGTACCTGATGATATAAAGAATACATTTGAAAGACTTGGTATTCCACAGGCTGAAAGAAAGTCACTTGCCGGTGTCGGGGCACAGTATGACTCAGAGCTTGTATACCACAATGTAAGGGAAGATGTTGCAAAGCTTGGTGTTGTATACACAGATATGGAAAGTGCACTTAAGGGTGAATATGCAGATATGGTAAGAACACATTTTATGAAGCTTGTTAAGCCAGCTGACCATAAATTTGCTGCACTCCATGGTGCTGTATGGTCAGGCGGTTCGTTTGTATATGTTCCAAAGGGAGTATCAGTTGAAATTCCACTTCAGTCATATTTCAGACTTAATGCACCAGGTGCTGGCCAGTTTGAGCACACGCTTATTATAGTAGATGAGGGTGCCAATCTTCACTTTATTGAAGGCTGTTCAGCACCTAAGTATAATGTTGCTAATCTGCATGCAGGATGTGTTGAATTGTTTGTAGGCAGAAATGCAAAGCTTAGATATTCAACTATAGAGAACTGGTCTAAGAATATGTATAACCTTAACACTAAGAGAGCTGTTGTAGAAGAAGGTGGAACAATAGAGTGGGTATCTGGATCATTTGGTTCACATGTTTCTTATCTTTATCCTATGAGTATTCTTAAGGGAGAAGGCTCAAGAATGGAATTCACAGGAATAACATTTGCAGGTAAGGGGCAGAATCTTGATACGGGTGCAAAGGTGGTTCATGCGGCTAAGAACACAAGCTCTTATATCAATACAAAATCTATATCAAAGGATGGCGGTATAAGTACCTTCAGATCATCGGTAGTTGTAAACAAGCAGGCAGAAAATGCTAAAGCAGCAGTTTCATGTCAGTCACTTATGCTTGATTCGATATCACGTTCAGATACTATACCAGCTATGGATATCAGAACAAGAAAAGCAAATGTAGGTCATGAGGCACAGATAGGAAGCATTAGTGATGAGGCTGTATTCTACCTTATGTCACGAGGCATGACAGAGGAGGATGCAAGGGCATGTATCGTAAGTGGCTTTGCTGATAATGTATCTAAGGAACTTCCTCTTGAGTATGCTATCGAGATGAATAATCTTATAAGACTTGAGATGAAGGGAAGTATCGGTTAATTGATATATAAATATGTGTGATATTCGGATATACACAGGAATGGAGAGTAAGATGAGTAATATTAGTGAATTAAAGATAAATGCGCTTCCATCTAAGACATGGTACTGGCTTAATCTGAATGATACAAGGGTGGCATGGGATAGAAAGACTGTTCCATGTAATATTGAAACAGATGGATATGCTGATGCATTTTATGATGCACAGAGTAATGATTATGCAGATATCAGTGCAGCAATAAAAACAGGTGCTACAGATGCCGCTGATGTTTTATTTGCAGATGAAAATATCACATCTTTAGTGATAAATGCAGATAAGAAAGCGGATAATAAAGTGATATATCTTAATATAGATGATTCTGTAGCGGTAGAAAACAAAGTTAATCAGGCAGGAAAGCTTGTTGTAAATGTAGAGGATAATGTAACATTTACAATAATAGAAACATTTACAGGCTCAGAGGGCGTGGCTGGTAATACAGCATTCAGAACTCTTATAGATGCTGGAAAAAACAGTTATGTAAAGCTTGTACAGGTGTTCTTACAGCCAAAGGAGCAGGATGTGCTTTGCGATGTTGGAAGCAGGTGTGCAGATGAAGCAGGTTTTAAGCTTGTACAGCTGTTTCTTGGAGAAGGCAGTCTTTATGATGGCATAAGAACAGATCTTAATGGAAATAAGTCGGATTTTATGTGTGATATAGGATATTTTGGCGTTGCTAAACAGAATATTGACATAAATCTTATAGTTAACCACATTGGTAAGAAGACAAACTGCGGGATAAGCGTTGATGGAGCACTAAAGGATGCTGCTAAAAAGGTATTTAAGGGAACTATTGACTTTAAGAATGGTTCGTCTGGTTCTACAGGTGCTGAAACTGAAAATGTGTTATTGCTGGGTGAAGATGTTGTAAATAAGACTATTCCTGTTATTCTTTGCGCAGAGGAGGATGTCAATGGATCACATGGTGCAACTATTGGTGAGCTTGATCCACAAACCTTATTCTATTTTGCAGCAAGAGGTATAGATTCAGAGGCGGCAGAAGATATTATGACTAAGGGAAGACTGGAAGTCGTAGCAAGAAAGATAGAAGATGAAAAAACTGAGAAGCTTGCTAATGAACAGCTTTGCAAGGTGCTTGGTGAAAATGCCGTCCAAAGATTATAGAATGGAGATAAATATGAGTCGCAATTACAGGGATGATTTTCCACTTATAAAAAATAATGACAGAATATATATAGATAATGCTGCTACGTCACAGAAACCTGAATGCGTGATTAAAGCAGAAGCTGAGTTTTACGAAAAAAATAATGCTAATCCATTAAGAGGCTTTTATCCTCTTAGTATAGCTGCAACAAAAGAATATGAAGATGCAAGAGAAACTGTAAGGGAGTTTATTAATGCAGGTTCTACAAAGGAGATAATATTTACAAGAAATACAACGGAAGGTATTAATCTTGTTGCATATAGTTACGCTCTAAATAACCTTAAAGCCGGAGATGAGATAGCAGTTTCTATTATGGAGCATCATAGCAATATGCTTCCATGGCAGATGGCAGCGAGAATGACAGGAGCAAAGCTTGTGTATCTTGAATGTGAAAAAGATGGAACACTTTCAGATGAAACATTGGCAGCAGGTATTAATGAGCATACTAAAATAGTAGCGGTTGGTCATGTGTCAAATGTACTTGGCTGTGTTAATCCTGTAAAAAAAATCGCAGCTATGGCGCATACAGTAGGTGCTATTATGGTTGTTGATGCAGCACAGAGTGCACCTCATATGAAGATTGATGTTAAGGATATGGATGCGGATTTTCTTGCATTTTCAGGTCATAAGCTTATGGGACCTATGGGAATAGGTGTTCTTTATGGAAAGCAGGAGCTTTTAGAGAAGATGGAACCTTTTATGACTGGTGGAGAAATGATAGATTCTGTTACAAGAGAAGGCGCTGTGTATGCACAACTTCCACATAAGTTTGAAGCTGGTACAGTAAATGCAGCAGGTGCAGCTGGACTTGCTGCAGCAATCAGGTATATTAATGAAGTTGGCTTTGATTATATTGAAGAAAGAGAAAAAACACTTACGCGTATAGCTATGGAAGGACTTAAAGAATATGAACATATTCATGTTATTGGTTCTGAGAATCCTGATAACCATACAGGTATAGTAGCATTTACTATAGATAATGTGCATCCTCATGATGTCAGTGAAATATTATCTTCGGATGGAATAGATGTAAGGGCAGGACATCATTGCGCACAGCCGCTTCTTACACATTTGAAGGTATATAATGCTACAAGAGCAAGCTTTATGTTCTACAATACAGAGGATGAAGTACGTGCATTTGTTAAGAGTGCTATTAATGTAAGAAGGAGAATGGGTTATGATGAATAGAGGCTTTTATAACGAGATTCTGACAGAGCATAATATAAGACCAGAGTTCAAGCATGATCTTCCAGATGCTAATATAGTACTGGAAGGAGTTAATCCTAACTGTGGTGATGATATATGGCTTAAGTTAAAAGTGGAGAATGGCATAATAGAGGATGGAGCCTTTGTGGGAGATGGATGTGCTATATCGCAGGCTTCAGCAGACATTATGCTTGGCATGATTATAGGAAAGAGCAAGGATGAAGCATTAAAGCTTGGAAATCTTTTCCTTAAGATGATAAAGGGAGAGGCAACTGATGAAGAGATAGATGAGCTTGATGAAGCATCAGCACTTAAAGATATATCGCATATGCCTGCAAGAGTAAAATGTGCTGTTCTTGGATGGCATACCCTTGATGAAGCATTAAAAAAGGCTATGGATGATTACAAGTAAATATTTATAAAAGCTGTTTGAAACTGAAAATGTTTATAAAAAAATACATGCTAAACTATTGCCAAAAATATACCGGGGGGGGGTAAAATGTTTAAAGCAATAAAGTTAGCATTAAGTGTTATATCCACTGGATTTACTTGGAGAATGTGATGCATACAAATGAGGGGGATTAATTTACTTTGTGATGACTTTTATTGTAAAAACAATAGAAGAGAGGTACTATAAGAATGAGAAAGTTTTTTACTAAAAAGCTTGCATTAACTGTTACAGTTGCTTCATTACTAGCTGTTCAGGTATCAGGAGTTGCAGCAGCAACATTTTCTAATTATGTGAACAATTATGTAACTGCAAGTGATTCTACACAAACTGATGTAACAACACCATCTGATTTAACAGGATCAGACTCAACAAGTTCAGATGTAACAACACCATCAGATTCAACAGGTTCAGATGTAAAACCAGGAAAGCCAGGTAAGGATGATACTGATAAGGGTAATACAGAAAATGTAACAACACCATCAGACTCAACAAGTTCAGACGTAACAACACCATCAGATTCAACAGGTTCAGATGTAAAACCAGGAAAGCCAGGCAAGGATGATACTGATAAGGGTAATACAGAAAATGTAACAACACCATCAGATTCAACAAATTCTGATACTACAGGTGGTAATAATTCAGGTACACCAGCTTCAACAGGCTCAGATGTAATTGGAAACCTTCCACAGGGAGATCATTCACTTCCAGGTACAGTTGCAAAAGACGAAATAGTAAAGTCTGATGTTGTTAATGATGTACTTAACAATGAAGTTACTTCATCAACAGAGACTAAGGTAGATATTGTAAGTGATGCAGCACCTACACTTTCAGCTGATTTATTCTCAGCAGTAAAGGCTAACAACAAAGATATCACAGTTGGAGTTGTTAATTCACAGGATTATCTTTTATATTCATGGACATTTAAGGCAGCAACACTTAATAACACAGATAAGAATGTTGATCTTACATTAAATGTTTCTGATACTAAGAATGATGATATAGTAGCATTAACAGGTGTAGATGAATTAGTATATCTTAACTTTGCATATCATGGAGAACTTCCTGGAACAGCTACATTACATACTTATGTTGGCAAGTGGTTCCAGAATGGGGATGTAGTATATCTCTATTACTATAACGAAGAACTTAATAGAGTTGAGGTAGTTGGAGATAACGAGGGGTTAAAGGTTGTTGATGGATATGTTGATTTTGATATAAATCACTGTTCAACATACTTCCTTTCAGGCCATACAGCAGATGAAGTAAAGGCTGTTAACCCTGCAACAGGAGAACTTGCTGGAACACCTATAAAAACAGGTGATCATGCAAACGTAATGTTATATGTATTATTATCTTTAGCAGCAGTTTCAGCTATGGGATTAGTTGTTGTATTCGGTAAGAAGAGAGCAAACTAAAAATTCAAATATCACAATATTTAATAATAAAACCAGTGTTATATTGTCTATAGCACTGGTTTTTTGTATAATATATACATAAGAATAAGGATATGGATGGAGGAAGTATGGAAATAACTGATAAAATTAATTATGTTCTCGGAAAAACAGTAGTATATATGCTATTGATAATATATCCGTTTGTTATGCATAATAAGTTAAATGATGTTACATTAACAAGGTTTTTCTTCTTTATTATTGTTTCATATGCGTGTTTTTTGGTTCTGTGTATTAATTCACTGGCAGGTTTTATATTAAAAAAGCTTAGCGATAAGAAAAAATATGATGATGACAAGGCTCATTTTATTAATATTCAGGAAGGTGCGTATAGTGCTAAGAGTAAGAATGTAGGCAAATTAGATAACATAAAAAATAAGATAAAAGATAAGATAAAAAATATGGATTTATGGAAAAAATTAATATTTTTATTTCTTTTTGTATGTATTATGTCATATTTGTTTTCTCCATATAAAAGTGTTGCATTTCTAGGACACGGAGGAAGATATACGGGACTTGTTTTTTATGGTGCATGTGTTTGTATGTATTATGTTGTTTCAACATGTTACAGATTTGAAAAAAGAGATATTACATACGTATTATGTTCTACAATATTGGTTAATGTGTGGGCAGTGCTTAATTACGCGGGCATGGATCCATTCTACATATACAAGGATGTTCCAGCTGCCATGAAAACGGTGTACATATCTTCGCTTGGTAATATAGATATATATGGAATGTATGTTAATATGATGCTTGCACTTGCCATGTTTTCGTTTGTATATGAGGAAAGTACAGCAGGTAAGCTTTTTTATGGTATTTGTGCACTGCTAGGAATGATGGGTTCATTGGCATCAGACAGCGATATGGCAGTTGCAGGCATGTTTTTTGCATTTGTGATTCTTATATATTTTGCAATATCAGATTATAACAGATTAATAAGGTATTTTATGCTCGCTGTAGAATTGTTTATTGCAGGACGTATACTTGGGGTTATATATATATTTAATCAGTTTAATACGAGGATTATAAAAAGTGTTGGCAGTATTATTGTTTACAAGAATGTATTTGTAGTGTTTCCAGTTGTCTGTTTCATAGCTATATTTATTATCCAGCTGCTTCACGACAAATGTGATTTGTTCGCCAATAAAAAACTGATTGATAAAATAAAAAAAATATATGTAATCATATGTGTTGTATTTGCAGCAGCTGCATGTCTGATGGTTATTATATGTACAGCTGTACAGAGAGGTCCGCTTGCTATTACTGATGACTGGGGCTCAGGACGTGGATACATATGGAAAAACTCGCTGGATGGATTTAAAAACCTTCCATTCATAAATAAAATATTCGGTGCAGGAGAGGCTTCTACAGCATGGGTTTTAAGTGATTATTCTGCTGCTGCCAACAACATATTTAACAGAGGAAGAGTAGACAATGCTCACAATATATGGATTAATATGCTTATAACACTTGGTATTGCCGGTCTTATAGTATATGTTTTACTTCTTGTAGCAGCAATCAGCAATATAAAGAGGCACCTTAAAGGTTCAAGTGAAGCCTGCCATATGAACAAATCAAGATATATGCTTGCAGGTGCAGGTCTTGCTGTTATGGTATATTCAATCCAGGGAACGGCTGAAATGTTGGAGGTTATTACATTTCCAATATTTTTTTGTCTGTTAGCAATGCTGAATTGCAGCACGAAAAATAAAAACACAGAAAAACAGGAATTAAATAAAAAAGAAACAGATATATAAATATCTGGCAGATTAGTATTTTGTAAGGAGAGTGTAAGGATATTATGGCAAAATATATTATGGCTTTAGATCAGGGGACAACAAGTTCAAGATGTATTCTTTTTGATAAGGCTGGAAACATATGCAGTATGGCACAGAAAGAGTTTGAACAGATATATCCAAGACCAGGGTGGGTTGAACATAATCCTATGGAAATATGGTCTTCACAGTACGCAGTTATATCTGAAGCTATGGCATTACTTGGTGCTAAAGCAAAGGATATAGCTGGAATAGGAATAACTAATCAGAGAGAAACAACAATTGTATGGGATAAAGAAACAGGAGAACCGGTATATAATGCTATAGTATGGCAGTGCAGAAGGACAGCAAAGGATGTAAAAGCACTTATAAGAGATGGTTATGGTGAAGTCATAAAGGCAAAGACGGGACTTGTTCCAGATGCGTACTTTAGCGCGACTAAGATAGCCTGGATCTTGAATAATGTAGAAGGTGCAAGGAAAAGAGCAGAAGAAGGCAAACTGCTTTTTGGTACGGTTGACACATGGCTTATATGGAAGCTTACAGGTGGAGCCATACATGTAACAGATTATACCAATGCATCAAGAACAATGCTTTTTGATATACATAAGCTGTGCTGGGATAAAGAGCTTATTAATAAGCTTAATATACCTGAATCAATGCTTCCTGAGGTAAAACCATCGAGCTGTATATATGGATATACAGACAGTTCAGTCATAGCAGGCAGTATACCTATAGCTGGTGCAGCTGGTGACCAGCAGGCAGCACTTTTTGGACAGTGCTGTTTTGATGCTGGTGAAGTAAAGAATACATATGGAACTGGCTGCTTTCTTCTTATGAATACCGGAAAGGAACCGGTTATATCAGAACACGGACTTATAACAACTATTGCGGCTAGTACCAACGACTGCGTAAAGTACGCACTTGAAGGCAGTGTGTTTACAGGTGGAGCTGTTATACAGTGGCTTAGGGATGAAATGCGTATGATTAAGAATTCTTCGCAATCGGAGAATTATGCAAGAATGGTTGAGGATACTAATGGTGTATATATAGTTCCGGCATTCTCAGGATTAGGTGCACCATACTGGAATCCATATGCGAGAGGCACAATAGTAGGAGTTACAAGGGGAGCAGGCAAGGAACATTTTATTAGAGCATCATTAGAATCTATAGCTTACCAGACATATGATGTACTTAAAGCTATGGAAAGTGATACCGGACATGTTGTAAGTGAATTAAAGGTTGATGGAGGTGCAAGTGCTAACGATTTTCTTATGGAATTTCAGTCAGATATACTGGATGCATCTATCAGAAGACCAAGATGCATAGAAACAACAGCACTTGGGGCTGCTTATCTTGCGGGGTTATCAGTTGGCTTTTTTAAGAATGAAGATGAGATAAAAGATAACTGGCAGCTTGATACTACATTTGAAAGCAGCATATCACCTGCTAAAAGAGACAGCCTTCTTATGGGTTGGAGAAGAGCTGTTAAATGCGCTATTAATTATACAGAAGAATAAAAATATATTTTGCGATATTTATGATATTGGAGGAAACTTGATTGGATAATAATGTAGGGAAGGCAGCTAAAGTTATAGAACAGGTTAATAAAGTTATACTTGGAAAAGACAGGAAGGTCAAGGAGATTATGACAGCATTTCTTGCTGGTGGACATATACTTCTTGAGGATATACCAGGAGTTGGTAAAACAACCCTTGCAACTGCATTTTCAAAAGCTATGAAGCTGGACTGTAAAAGAGTTCAGTTCACACCTGATGTTATGCCATCAGATCTTACTGGATATTCTGTATACAGAAGTGATCTTGGACAGTTCGTATATCAGCCAGGCAGTGTATTCTGTAACCTGCTGCTTGCTGATGAGATAAACAGAACATCACCCAAAACACAGTCAGCCCTCCTTGAGGTCATGGAGGAAAGAAAGGTATCAGTTGAGGGAATAACAAGAGATGTTCCTGATCCTTTTATAGTAATAGCAACGCAGAATCCGTATGGCAATGCAGGTACGCAGAGTCTTCCAGAGGCACAGATGGACAGGTTTATGATAACGATGTCTATAGGATATCCTGATTTTGAAAGTGAGATGGATATGGCAATGTCAATTGGAAAAACAGGACGGACAGATATGGTGGAGCCGGTTATAACAGCAGAAGATGTTAAGGAAATGCAGGAAGAGATATATGAGGTATATATGAATAAAAGCATATATAAGTACATAGTTGAGCTTGTTAAAGCAACCAGGGAATCAGAATATATAGAAAGAGGTGCAAGCCCAAGAGCAACAATTGCACTCGTAAAAATGTCAAAGGCTTGGGCATGGCTTAATGGAAGAGATTATGTTATTCCTTCTGATGTAGGTACACAGTTTGAGTATGTGATTTCACACAGAATAGTACCTGATATGTCAGCACGTATGGAAAAGTTGTCAAAATCAGACATAATAAATAATATTGTAAAGTCTGTAAAAAGGCCTGTTGTTGGAGAAAAGAGCGTAAACTGAGGATGAAAGAATATGATGTCTAAAGTATTATTAATCTTTTTTGTTGTTATTTCGTGGTATGTTGCAGGAATGGTCCATTCATTTGCATTGATGTTATATGCAGTATGCCTTACTTCTTTTATGCTTGCTATGCATTTTGTTACAAGTATATATAAAAAAAGAGTGTCATTTGCTTTTGCTTCTGATTATGCAAGTGCGGTTGAAGGCAGAGATTATCTTGTCAGGGTTAATATAAATAATAATCATGGTCTGCCAGTAAGTAAAATCAGACTTGATATTGAAGTGTCATATGGTTTTAATGGAAATAAAACAAAATATATGCTTACAAAGAAAATATATGGAAGCTGTCATAAGAAAAAAGATTCTATAAATTTTACAATAAGGATGCCTTATGCAGGACCGGCATGTGTATATATTAAGCGTGTATATTTTTATGATTATACAGGTGTGTTCAGAAGAAAGGCTGTAACTGACAGTCATATGAATATAGCTGTGCTGCCGTATATTGAGGATGGCAGTATTTATATGGAATATGCTGCATCTGCAGCTGAGGCTTCCCAGGATTTATATGTTAACAGAAGTGGAAATTCAGTTGATGATATAAGACAGATAAGAGAATATCAGACAGGCGATTCCTACAGGCATATACACTGGAATCTAAGTGCTAAAACAGGGAGCCTTCTTGTTAAAGAATTCTCGCAGGAGACAGATATAGAAGTCAATGTGTTTGCAAAGGTGTTTATAGATGATTTATATGATTATAAGAAAATGGGAGATTTTTATGACAAGCTTGCCAATGAGACAATGTGGCTTATTAACGATAAAAGTATAATTAATCTTTTGTGGTATGATTATGAATATGATACGTTTATTAAACATCGTGTGAATAACAGAAAGGATTGCGAAGATGTGCTGTATGCTCTTTTTCTGTATCACGAAAAATGCAGGGTTAATAATAAAAAAACAGGCATGAATAAAGAGCTTCCATCTGCATATAAAGAAGGAAACATAGTTGTGGTAGATACTAGTCTTAAGGTGAGTGTTAATGGCAGTATAAAAGTATAAGTTATAGCGGAATGGAGAACAGTATGAAAACAGATATCAGTATAACGGTCAAACGGACAGAAGATAGTGGCTACAGAGGAAACATGTATCTTGGTTTTGCTGCGCTTTTTTGTGGCGTTCTTTCTGTTCTTCTGTTTATAAGTGGATTTAATGCTATAGGATATACGGGGGAACTTGTGTATCTGTCTGCGTTTTTGTTATCTTTTATATTCTGTTATGTGTATTACAATAAACCACAATTGTCAGTTGTATTATGCGTAATGATTTTTATAGGTATATTTATTGCGGTAATAACTGGACTGGATGATTTGCAGCTACAGGCGTATTCAGTATTTACGGCTTTCAGTGAGGGGAGAGCGGCTGTCAGGAATATAACTAAGCTTATGTGTGTGTTTACACCATTGCTAGTTGGTGTGTTTTATCTTTTTGAGATAGTTTTTAAGGTGCATTTTGTTTTGTCATTTGTTATGGTTTCTTTTTTACTGGCTTCACCTTTTCTTAAAATATCCATATCAGTCTTTAACATTTTTATTATGCTTGTATACCAGATTTTGTTTTATCTGATGAATAATCTGGATAAAAAGAAAAGAAAAACTCTGTATTCATCACATACAGTAAACAGCAGAAAAAACATTATGGGAAAATGTACAGTCATGTGTGCTGCATTGCTTTTTGCATCATTTGTTCTATCAGCTGTTATTATGAATACAATATCTGAGCCAGTATATAATTCGGTAAGCGGAATAGAAGAGGTGGTTTATAAGGTATCAAGTATAGCCAGTAACAGAGCCTCTGATATCAGCATGAATGGAAGTATAAGTACAGGAAACAATTATCAGACTGGGGCAGAACAGATTAAACTTACAACACAAAGAAAGCCGGAAGAGGATGTATATCTTATAGGTTACAGAGGTGGAGAGTATACAGGTAATAACTGGAATAAGGCTGATGATGTACAGATATGTAATGAACTGGATAAGAAAAAGGGAAATACATATGCCAGATATAGTTCAATATATAGTACATCTGAGGTGTTTGGAAACCTGTATTATCTTGGCAATTATATTATGAAAAGTAATGGACTGGCTGTTTCAAAGGATAAAGACAGGAGACTTCAGCTTGATATAGCTTATACAAGTGATAAAAATAATATAATGCTGGAGCCATATTGCAGTAACCTGTATCTGGCACAGAAAAACTCTTATGATGAGTATAGTGTTATGTATTATGAACAAAAGGATATGGTTTCTTTATGGGATTCAGATAATATAACTGATTTAACGAAGAAATCAAGGATGGATGATTACATAAATGTGCAGTCTAATTATAAAACTGCAATGAAATCTTACTATACGCAGTATTCAGATGATATTACGCCACAACTGGCTTTGTATGTTAAGGATAATCCACTTTCATCACTTGAAGAAAAAACAACATTTATATTATATACACTTATGAGTAATACAAGCTACACAAGGACTCCTGGGATTATGCTTGGAAATACTGATGTGGCAGATAAGTTTCTTTTTGAGTCTAAAAAAGGATATTGTGTCCATTATGCAACAGCTGCAACACTTATGTACCGTATGTACGGAATTCCTGCAAGGTATGTAACAGGGTTTAAGGTGTCTGCTGACAGTTTTAAAGAAAATGTTGATGGGCAGTGGAGTACAGCAGTTACAGATTCAGCACAGCATGCGTGGACAGAAATCTTTATAGATAATTATGGATGGGTACCGGTTGATGTTACGCCAGCAGCAGATGGAACTATGAGGGTTTCTTATCCTGGATATAATATGGAAATATTTAACCAGATAATGCAGCAGAATAACTGGACAGCTGATATGCCAAGTATAAATGATATATCAAAGGAAAAAACAGAATATGTAAGAACCTGGCAGGGTGCTGTTAAAGCAGCTATAAAGAGATTTTTAAGGCTTGTATGGAGAATAATTAAAATACTGTTGCTGTTTATAGCTGTAATTAGTGTAGCAGCTTCGCCTTTATGGTTAAGATTAAGAAGAAATATAATACTTAAAAGACAGAACAAGAAAAAAGCAGTTTCTATATATAAAAGACTGATGAGTATGCTTCATACGACAGGCTATATGACAGAGTATGACGGCACGGAGGAGGACTTTGCTGATGTGCTTGTAGCAGAATTTGCAGAGGATTATAAAGAGGATATGGCAGATATAAAAAGGGCAGTAGATGTATCAGTACAATCGGAGTTTTCTTTACATAGGGCAGCATCTTCTGATACGCAATGCGTTCTTAATGTGTACAATAAGATATCAGATATTATATATAACAGGCTTAGATGGTGGGAGAAAATAGTGTTCAGATATGTATATTGTTTTTAGACTTGACTATTCTTAATATTTATACTATTCTAATGGAAGCTTGAAATATATTTCATTGGAGGTAATATATATGCAATTAGCAATGATAACAATACAGCAGGTTTTGGTTTTGTTTGTATTAATATTTGCGGGTTTTATATGTGTGAAGGCAGGTGCGGTAAAAATAGAAGGCAAGAAGGCATTTTCTGATCTGCTTGTTTATTTTGTTGTACCATGTATGATTATTAATTCATACCTGACAGATTTTGATTCTGATATATTCAGGAATATATTGTATGCACTTTGGCTGAGTGTACTTCTTATAGCTATAGGTATAGCTGTTACTTTTATATTATCGATGCGTATTAAAGATGATAATCTTCCGGTTGTAAGATTCGGATGTATGTTTTCTAATGCGGCTTATATGGGTTTTCCGTTGATTCAGGCTTTGTTTGGCAGTGAAGGGCTTATATATGCAAGTGCATTTGTTACAGTGTTTAATATATTGTTATGGACACTTGGATATTCAGTTGTAAGCCGGACAATCAGCTGGAAGATGGTTGTAAAAAAGATATTTACGACTCCGGCGACGCTTGCTGTTTTTGCCGGAATCATAATATTTGTTTTAAGAATTCCAATGCCATCAGTGCTTCATCAGGCCATAAGTGCAGCAGGTGCAGTTAACACTCCGTTATCAATGTTTATAACAGGCATGATTATTGCAGCAAGTGATATTAAGAAAATGTTTGCAAATAAACTTGTGTATTTTTCAATAATTGTAAGGATGATAATTATTCCTGCAATATGTATTGCGGTTTTTGAGTTGTTAAATATTCATGGAATGGTTGCCAATATTGTAATCATACTTGAGGCGTGTCCTTGTGCGGCTATCACATCTGTTTTTGCTGTACAGTTTAACTATGATGATGATGTAGCAGCAGCCTCAGTTGTTTTAACAACGCTTGTTAGTATAGTAACACTTCCTATAGTGGCGTTTGTTATAACAACTTTATAACAATTAATTGTTTTTTAATATAATGCCAGTAATTGTGAGGTTATTGGCATTTATTTTTTTTGTTTTTTATGTTATTATGATGTACGTGTCAAAAAGTCACAAAGCGGTTGTGATTGGATAAATGAACATTTTAGGACGGAGAAATATATGAAAATTTTATTTGTTTCGCTTGGCTGTGATAAGAATCTGGTTGATACAGAGAATATGCTTGGAATATTAAAAAATAAAGGCTTTGAGTTTACAGATGATGAATGGGATGCAGATATAATAGCTGTCAATACCTGTTGCTTCATAGGAGATGCCAAGCAGGAAAGTATTAATACGATATTAGAGATGGCAGAGCATAAGAAGGATGCAAAGTGTAAAGTGCTTGTAGCAGCAGGCTGCCTTGCACATAGGTATCAGGATGAGATTATAAAAGAAATTCCAGAGGTTGATGCATTTGTCGGCACATCTTCATATGATAAGATAGCTGATATGATTACTTCTGTTCTTGAGGAAAAGGGTATAACTAATTTTGTAGAGGATGCAGACAGAATGCCGATGGTTAAAGAGGACAGAATAGTTACAACACCAGGTTATTATGAATACTTAAAGATAGCTGAGGGCTGTGATAAGAGATGTACATATTGTATAATACCAAAGGTAAGAGGAAACTACAGAAGTTTTCCAGTTGAATATCTTATCAGTCAGGCAGAAAAACTTGTTGCGGGTGGAGTAAGAGAACTTATTCTTGTTGCCCAGGAGACAACGCTTTACGGAGTTGATCTGTATGGAAAGAAATCACTACCTATGCTTCTGCATGAGTTATCTAAAATAAAAGATTTAAAATGGATAAGAATTCTTTACTGTTATCCAGAAGAGATAGATGATGAGCTTATAGAAGCTATCAAGAATGAACCAAAGGTATGCCATTATCTTGATATGCCTATACAGCATGCAAGTGATAATGTCCTGAAGCGAATGGGCAGAAGAACTAATAAGAAGGAACTTATAGACATAACAGCAAGGTTAAGACGTGAGATTCCGGATATTGCTTTAAGGACAACACTCATTACAGGTTTTCCAGGTGAAACTTATGAAGAACACCAGGAGGTGATGGAGTTTATTGATGAATGTGAATTCGACAGGCTTGGAGTATTTACGTATTCAAGAGAAGAGGATACTCCGGCAGCATCAATGCCTGATCAGATAGATGAAGCGGTGAAAGAAGAATACAGAGATGAGATAATGCAGCTTCAGCAGGAAATATCAGCTGACAGGTCAGCTGATATGGTTGGAAGTATACTTGAGGTTATGATAGAAGGATACATTGCTGAGGATAATACTTATGTTGGACGTTCATATAAGGATGCACCTAATGTTGATGGACTTGTTTTTGTGGAATGTGACAGGGAACTGATGTCAGGTGATTTTGTTAATGTACTTATTACAGGCTCAACGGAGTATGATCTTATAGGAAAAATAGTTGAAGAATAAATTATTATCTGAAAGTAAAGGGAGGACGAGAAGTTGAATTTACCTAATAAATTAACAATACTTAGAACAATTATGATTCCGGTATTTCTTATATTTCTTTATATACCAGGACTTGGTATGACAGGAGATGTTTTGGCAGCTGCAATATTCGTGTTAGCAAGTTTTACTGACTTACTAGATGGAAAAATAGCAAGAAAATATAATCTGGTAACCAATTTTGGTAAGTTTATGGATCCGCTTGCTGATAAGCTTTTAGTATGTTCAGCACTTATTGCACTCGTGGATCTTAACAGAATTCCTGCATGGGTTGTAATTATAATTATTGCAAGAGAGTTTATTATAAGTGGTTTCAGACTTATAGCATCAGACAATGGTGTTGTTATAGCTGCAAGCTACTGGGGAAAGTTTAAGACAACTTTCCAGATGATAATGATTATACTTCTTATTCTTAATATTGATTATCCATATAGCAATATTGTTAATATGGTTATCATGTATATAGCTCTTGCGCTTACAATTATTTCGCTTCTTGATTATATAATTAAGAATTATAAGGTATTTATAGATGGCTCTAATAAATAGTCATACTAATGATGTAAATAGTCTGGATGTAAAAGTCATTTCTGTTATCAGAAATGGCTTTTATCTTCATGTGGAGTTAGATATTCTGATCATAGTATCTTATATTATTATGTTACATATTTAATGGCTGCAACACAGTAAGAATGGAGGTTTTATATTTATGAATATAGAGGAAAAGGTAGTAAAAAAGCTTAACGAAAAGAATATGCTTCTTACAACAGCGGAATCATGCACCGCAGGTATGATTGCATCAGCAATTGTTAATGTAAGTGGAGCATCTAATGTGTTCCATCAGGGGTATATAACATATTGCGATGAGGCAAAAAACAGTATGCTTAATGTAAAAAAAGAAACTTTAAAGTTATATACGGCTGTAAGTCCACAGACTGCATGTGAAATGGCGCTTGGCGCACTTTCTATATCGGATGCTGACATAGCGGTTTCAGTTACAGGAGTTGCTGGGCCTTCGATGGAAGATGGAAAGCCTGTAGGACTTGTATATATAGGTGTTGCATCAAAAAGAGCATCTGGTTATGCAGCTACGTTTGATGAGACTTCAAGAATAACGGATGTTAAAAAATATGAAGAGGTATACCAGCATTGCAAAGATCAGGAAGTACTGTATGCCGTAGATAACAATATCGTTATTGTCCGGAAAAACATGTTTGAAGGTGACAGAGGTGCAATACGCGAAAAAGCATGTAAAGAGGCTCTTGATATGATTTATACATATATTAAAGCTGTAGATATATATTAAAACATGGGAAAATATATCTTTACTTTCTTATATGTATATGGTACGATGAGGATATCCAATATGTTACATAAATATTTAAAATGATATTCGAATAAATGTTCGAAAAAGCTTGACAAAATACATGGAGTGTAATATTATCATAATAAGCGAACAGATGTTCAAGATGATGGAGGTATATATAATTTGGTTAATGAAGATAAGTTAAAGGCGCTGGATGCGGCTATTTCTAATATTGAAAAACAGTTTGGTAAGGGTTCGGTTATGAAGCTGGGTGATTCAACAGCGAACATGAATGTTGAATGTATACCTACAGGTTCATTAAGTCTTGATATAGCATTAGGTCTTGGCGGAGTGCCAAAGGGAAGGGTAGTAGAGATATATGGACCTGAATCTTCAGGTAAGACTACTGTCGCACTTCATATGGTGGCTGAAGTTCAGAAAAGAGGCGGTATAGCTGGTTTTATTGATGCTGAACATGCTTTGGATCCTGTATATGCAAGAAATATAGGAGTAGATATTGATAATCTTTATATATCACAGCCAGATAGTGGTGAACAGGCATTAGAGATATGTGAGACTATGGTAAGATCAGGAGCTATTGATATAGTTATTGTCGATTCAGTAGCAGCACTTGTACCAAAGGCTGAGATAGATGGAGATATGGGAGATTCACATGTCGGACTTCAGGCAAGACTTATGTCACAGGCATTAAGAAAGCTTACACCAGTTGTTAGTAAGAACAATTGTGTTGTTATATTTATAAACCAGTTAAGAGAAAAAGTCGGGGTTATGTTTGGTAATCCTGAAACAACAACAGGTGGAAGGGCTCTTAAGTTCTATGCTTCAGTAAGAATGGATGTAAGAAAGATAGAGACATTAAAGTCTGGAGGAGAGGTTGTTGGTAACAGGACAAGAGTTAAGGTTGTCAAGAATAAAGTGGCACCTCCTTTCAGGGAAGCTGAGTTTGATATTATGTTTGGTAAAGGAATATCAACAGAAGGAGATCTTATTGACCTTGCTTCTAACGTTGGGATTATCCAGAAGAGCGGTGCATGGTTTTCATATAATGGAGAGAAGATAGGACAGGGAAGAGAGAATGCAAAACAGTATCTTATCAACAATCCAGATATAAGAAATGAAGTTGATGAGAAGGTAAGAGCACATTATGGTATAGGTGATAATCCAGATAGTGATAAAGAAGAGACAGTTACAGAAGAGTCTAAGACAAAGTCATCTAAAAAGGAAAATACTGAGGAAGTTTAATGAAGACAGAGGAAACAGATAAGTATGTTACCTCTATTCAGGAAGTAGATTCTAAGCGCAGGCGGGTATTTATAAATTACGAGCCTGCGTTTGTTTTGTATATATCTGAGATTAGAAGATTTAATATAAAGAAAGATGCATATATTTCGTTAGAAGATTACGAGGATATTATTGATATATTAAATAAAAGATCAAAGATACGTGCGATGTCTTTACTGAAGGATAGAGATTATACAAGAAAGAAATTGTTTGAAAAACTTAAAGCTAATGGTTATCCGGATGAATGTATAGAAAAAGCAGTTCAATATGTTTCTTCATATGGATATATAGATGATAAAAGATATGCAGTTAATTATACTATATCCCATATGACATCAAAATCACGAAGAGTTATAGAACAAAGCCTTATGTTAAAAGGTGTAGATGCAGATATAATATCATGTGCGCTTGATGAATGTTATGATGAGATGTGCAATCCGGATATAGGAAATCCTGAACTTGATATTATAATAAAACAGCTTCATAGTAAGTACCACAATAAGGATTTGAATAATTATGAACAGAGACAGAAAGTAAAGGCCTCATTGTATAGGAAGGGTTTTATGACAGATAATATTAATAAAGCACTTGATATTGTGGTCAATGAAGAAAAAGAGTACTAATTATGCGAAAGTTAAGAGGTTCTAACCTTGACATTATGATGATTAAAGTATAATATTAGTATGTTGTATATTTTGTACAATGAAAACTTAATAAGGAGGTGCTCCTGTGTTAATTCCGATAGTTGTCGCAATTCTTGTTACACTTGCAGTAGTCGCACCTATTACATGGTTTATATCAGGCAAAGCCATTGCTAAAAGCAATGATGAAAAAATTGGCAATGCTAATGAGAGAGCCAGAGAGATAATAGACGAAGCTTTAAAGACAGCAGAGACAAAGAAGAAAGAGGCACTCTTAGAGGTTAAAGAGGAATCTTTAAGAACTAAGAATGAACTTGAGAAAGAGACAAAGGAAAGACGTGCTGAAATACAAAAGTACGAGAAGCGAGTCCTTTCTAAAGAAGAAACTCTTGATAGAAAGATCGATGCAGTCGAGAAACGTGACTTAAGTATTACCAGAAAAGAGGAAGAACTTGGTAAGTTAAAGCAGAAAGTTGACGAACTTGAAAAGAAAAGACAGCAGGAACTTGAAAGAATCTCTGGATTGACCTCCGAACAAGCAAAAGAATATCTATTAAAAACTGTTGAAGATGAAGTTAAACATGATACTGCTGTAATGGTTAAAACATTAGAAAGCAGGGCGAAAGAGGAAGCAGATAAAAAGGCAAAGGAATTGGTTGTCAATGCTATACAGCGTTGTGCTGCTGATCATGTTGCCGAAACAACTATATCAGTTGTACAGCTTCCTAACGATGAAATGAAAGGTCGTATTATAGGTAGAGAGGGTCGTAACATAAGAACTCTTGAAACTCTCACAGGTGTAGAACTTATTATTGATGATACACCTGAGGCAGTCGTTTTATCAGGCTTTGATCCAATTAGAAGAGAGATTGCAAGAATCGCTCTTGAAAAACTCATAATTGATGGACGTATTCATCCAGCAAGAATTGAGGAAATGGTTGAAAAAGCACAGAAAGAAGTCGAAACATTAATTAAAGAAGAAGGTGAAGCTGCAACCCTTGAGGTTGGTGTCCATGGAATTCATCCAGAATTAGTTCGTTTACTTGGTAAGTTAAGGTATAGAACTAGTTATGGTCAGAATGTATTAAAGCATTCTATTGAAGTAGCCCAGATTACTGGATTATTAGCCGGCGAATTAGGACTTGATGTAAAGATGGCAAAGAGAGCTGGCTTATTACATGATATAGGTAAAGCTGTCGACCATGAAATGGAAGGCTCACATATTCAGTTAGGTGTTGATCTTTGTAGAAGATATAAGGAATCACCACTTGTTATTAATGCAGTAGAAGCTCATCATGGTGACGTTGAACCGGAAAGCTTAATAGCATGTCTTGTACAGGCTGCTGATACAATATCAGCTGCAAGACCTGGCGCTAGAAGAGAAACGTTAGAAACTTACACAAACAGATTAAAACAATTAGAAGATATTACCAACTCATATAAGGGAGTTGAGAAATCTTTTGCTATTCAGGCAGGTAGAGAGGTTCGAGTAATGGTTGTTCCTGAAGTTATCAATGATTCAGATATGGTATTACTTGCAAGAGATATTTCAAAACAGATTGAAGATCAGATGGAATATCCAGGTCAGATTAAGGTTAGTATCGTAAGAGAATCAAGGGTAGTGGATTACGCTAAGTAGAATAATCTATTTAGACAAGCTCGAATTAAAGAAACATACGAAAGGCTTAAACATTTAAGGTTTTAAGCCTTTCTTTTTTTATGTTTATATATTTAAATCAGAGATGCTGTGCCCTATTTTTGACGCTATTTTTAAATCAACCAACTGTCCGCCATAGACGGAAAAATGTAAATGTATGAAAGATATACTCAAGTTAGACTTAATAAAATTAAGTAACTACTTAATTTTGTTAATAATATTTTTAAAAATCCCTAAAATATTAATAAACTTAATTGTAAAAATTGCATTTATTGTAAAAAAGCTTGCTTAAATTATAAGTTCATAGTATAGTAGTAAAGACCTTTGAAAATTAATGGAGGATAATAATATGCAGTATAGTGAAATGAGTAAAGAACAATTATTACAGTTAAAGGCTGAGCTTGATGAAAGATATAAAGAAGCTAAGGCTAAGGGGCTGAATCTTAATATGTCAAGAGGAAAGCCATCACCTAGTCAGCTTAATGTAACGATGGACATGCTTGATGTTATTAACAGTTCTTCGGATTTTAAGGCTGAGGATGGAACTGATTGCAGAAATTATGGTGTTCTTGATGGTCTTACAGAAGCCAAGAAGCTTATGGCTGATATGATGGGAACAACATCTGAACACATTATTATATATGGAAACGCAAGTCTTAATATTATGTATGATCAGGTTTCAAGATCATATGCACATGGAGTTATGGGAAGCACACCTTGGTGCAAGCTTGATAAGGTTAAGTGGCTCTGTCCAGTACCAGGCTATGACAGACACTTTGCTATTACAGAGAGCTTTGGTATAGAGATGATTAATATTCCTATGACAGAAAATGGTCCTGATATGGATATGATTGAAAAGCTTGTAAGTGAAGATGAATCAATAAAGGGTATATGGTGTGTGCCTAAATATTCTAATCCACAGGGTTATACTTATTCTGATGAAACAGTAAAGAGAATGGCAGCATTAAAGCCAGCTGCTAAGGATTTTAGAATATTCTGGGATAATGCATATGTTATTCACCATCTTTATGATGATAAACAGGATGAAATACTTGATATTATATCAGAATGTGAAAAAGCAGGTAATGCTGATATGGTATATGAATTCGCATCTACATCTAAGGTTACATTCCCAGGTTCTGGTGTGGCAGCACTTGCTTCATCAGCTGCTAACCTTGCAGATATTAAGAAATATCTTACAATCCAGACAATAGGATATGATAAGCTTAACCAGTTAAGACATGTAAGATATTTTAAGAATCTTGATGGACTTAAGGCACATATGAAGAAGCATGCAGATTTCTTAAGACCTAAGTTTGAAGCAACATTAAAGGTACTTGATGATGAACTTACAGGACTTGGAATAGGTACATGGTCAGAACCAAGAGGCGGTTATTTTATATCATTTGATGCTCTTCCTGGCTGTGCGAAGGCTATAGTTTCCATGTGTAAAGAGGCTGGTGTAGTGCTTACTAACGCAGGTGCAACGTTCCCTTATGGTAAGGATCCTCGTGATAGCAATATAAGAATAGCTCCTTCATTCCCTACTCCAGAGGAAATGTCAGAAGCAGCTGAGCTTTTCGTGTTATGTGTTAAGCTTGTAAGTGTTGATAAGCTTCTTGAAAGCAAGTAGTCAGAGGCTGATTAATATGTAGGCAGATTATTAAGGAGGTTGTTATGGCTAAATTCGGTTTTATTGGAATGGGTAATATGGGATACGCAATGCTCAAAGGTCTTCTTTCAGTATATACGCCATCTGATATTATATTCACATGCCCTGATTTAGAAAAGTGTAAGAGAATAAGTCAGGAAACAGGAGTAAGATATGCGGAAAGCAATGCAGAATGTGCTAATAATGCACAGTACGTTGTTCTTGCAGTAAAGCCACAGGTATACAATGTGGTATTAAAGAATATTAATAATGTTATACGTGAAGACAGTGTTGTTATATCAATAGCACCGGGTATAAGTATAGATAATATCAAGTCACAGCTTGGTATAAATGTAAGAGTAGTCCGTGCAATGCCAAACACTCCTGCACTTGTTGGAGAAGGCATGACTGGTGTTGCTTATGATAAGGAGGATTTCTCATTTGAAGAAAGAGAGGTTATAGACAGCTTCTTTAATTCTTTTGGCAAGGTTGTATATGTTTCAGAAAATCAGATGAATGCCATAGTATGTGCAAGCGGAAGTTCTCCAGCATATGTATATATGTTTATTGAGGCACTTGCTGATAGTGCGGTAAAGTATGGCATTAAAAGAGAAGATGCATATAAGCTTGTTGCACAGACAGTACTTGGTTCTGCAAAGATGGTGCTTGAAACAGGAGAGCATCCAGGTGTTTTAAAGGATAAGGTATGCTCACCTGGAGGTACAACAATAGCAGCTGTTGCGGCGCTGGAGGAACATAACTTCAGAAGTTCATTAATAAAGGCTACAGATGCATGCTATGACAAGTGTACCAATATCAAATAAAATGATGTGAAAGAATGGAACACTGAATGGAACACATTAAAAGAATAAAAAGAGAACTAGCTTATAAGGGCTCAATACTTGAGTTTTATAAGGATACTATGGTTACACCTGATGGGAAAGTGACTTATTGGGATCATATAGAACATAAAGGAGCTGCTGCTGTTGTACCGGTTCTTGATGATGGCAGGGTTGTGCTTGTGCGCCAGTACAGGAATTCTCCTGATGAAGAAACACTTGAGATACCTGCGGGAGGTCTTGAAGCAGATGAACCAACAGAGCTTGCGGCGATAAGGGAGCTTGAAGAAGAAACAGGTTATAAGGCAGAACGAAAAAATGTCAAAAAACTGATATCAGTGTATACAGCAGTTGCATTCTGCAACGAGATTATAGATATATATGTTGCAGATAAGCTTATAAGGACATGTCAGAATCTTGATGATGAGGAGAGTATTAATGTAGAGATATATACTCTTGATGAGATAAAACGTATGATATTTGACGGAACAATCAAGGATTCTAAAACAGTGTCAGCGATGATGGCTTATTCAGACATGATTTCACGTATATAACCATCTGCCTGATAATGTCAGTTACTATTTACAATCCATAGTAAACGATAAAAATAAAACAAAACAAAACATATCAGAAAAGATTCCAGCATATAATAGCCTGACCAGATAAAAGGAGGTTGTTATGGCTGGGATTTTTTTTAGACGAATTTTTGGACAATACAGATATTATATAGTTATACTTTTAGGAGCTGTAGTAGGATCACTGATGGCAAATCTTGTTATAGATGATATAACAGATAAAATAGGAATGTTCAATGAAGATTTTAATAATGCAATTATGAGCATCAGCCTTGATAAAACATTATATTTAAGATATATATTAAAGCTGCGTTTAAAAGAATATATGTGTTTTATGCTTGTGCTTTTTACTCCGGCTGCTATAGCAGGAATATATATATTTATGCTTTTTGCCGGGATAAGTTCAGGTCTTATGATAAGCGTATGCATTATGAATATGGGGATAAAAGGAATGTTTATATATGCAGTATGCCTTATACCGCAGTATATAATATATGCAATTGCCGTTTTTTTAATGGTGTCATATATTGAAAAACGACTAATTAATATTAAAAAAACGGTAATTGTCATATTTATATCACTGATATTTCTGATAGCGGGAATCTTATATGAAGCTTATATAAGTCCATTTATAATAAGGTGGTTATTTGAGCATATCAGCTATTGTATATAAAAGCTTTTCAGATTCTTCCCATCCAAGGCATGGATCAGTTATAGATTTGCCATATATACCTTCACCGACCTTCTGTGAGCCTGGTTCGATATAGCTTTCAATCATAACACCCTTAACAAGATCCTTTACATCTTCTGAATGATTGCGGCTATGAATCACTTCCTTTGTGATACGTATCTGTTCAATATATTTTTTGGCAGAATTACTGTGATTAGCATCAACTATGCAGGCTGGATTAAGTAAATCCCTTGTTTTATACATGGAAGCCAGTCTGATAAGGTCTTCATAGTGATAGTTAGGAATATTCTGGCCATGCTTATTTACAGCGCCTCTTAATATAGTATGTGCCAGAGGATTGCCAGGAGTCTTTACTTCCCAGTTTCTATATATAAATGACTGATTAGCCTGTGCTGCAACAACTGAATTTAACATAACAGAGAAATCACCGCTTGTTGGGTTTTTCATACCGGCAGGAACATCCATTCCACTGGCTGTAAGTCTGTGCTGCTGATCTTCAACTGAACGGGCACCAACTGCAACATATGACAATACATCTGAAAGGAACCAGTAGTTTTCAGGGTAGAGCATTTCATCAGCAGGCATAAGCTCTGTTTCTTCCATAACTCTTATATGCATTTTCCTTATAGCTATAAGACCAGCAAGAAGGTCTGGCTTTTTCTCAGGGTCTGGCTGGTGGAGCATACCTTTATAGCCTGTACCGGTTGTTCTTGGCTTGTTTGTATACACTCTTGGTATAATAAGAACTTTATCAGCTATTTTTTCCTGGACTTTTTTAAGTCTTAATGTATAATCAAGGACTGCATCTTCGTTGTCAGCTGAGCATGGTCCTATGATAGCAAGAAACTTATCTGATCTGCCAGTTATCACATCTGCAATTTCTTTATCTCTTTGTGTTTTCAGAGCTGCAACGTTTTTAGGAACAGGAAGTTCATTTTTAACTTCTGTTGGTGTAGGCAGCTTACGTATGAATTCAAAACTCATTGTATTTCTCCTTAATAAATCTTTATGCCAATAAATCATAGCATATAATTATAAAAAATGTTAGTATATTCTTATATATATTAAAAATATTTGCGGTAATTGTAAACTGTGGCTGATATGTATAAGATAGGAGAGGTGGCTGGTTATGAGAATGTTCGATGTTATAAGTAAAAAAAAGTATGGAGAAGTTCTTAGTAAAGAAGAAATAGAATATGTCGTGCAGGAATATACTAAAGGTACGATACCTGATTATCAGATGTCAGCATTTCTTATGGCTGTATATTTTAAAGGAATGAGTTATGAAGAGACCTTCCTCCTTACTATGGCTATGGCAGATAGTGGCGACAGGCTTGATCTGTCAGCTGTTAATGGGATTAATGTGGATAAACATAGTACAGGCGGAGTCGGAGACAAAACAACACTTGTGCTTGCTCCTATGGTTGCAGCATGCGGAGGCAAGGTGGCAAAGATGAGTGGAAGAGGACTTGGCAACACTGGCGGAACTATAGATAAGCTTGAAAGTATACCGGGATTTAGAACATCACTTTCAAAAGAGGAATTTATCAAAAATATAAACGAAACCGGATTGGCGCTTACAGGACAGACTGGCAATCTTGCACCGGCTGATAAAAAAATATATGCATTAAGGGATGTGACTGCTGTTGTAGACAGTATACCCCTTATAGCAAGCAGTATAATGAGTAAGAAAATAGCATCAGGTGCTAAGGCGATTGTCCTTGATGTCAAGGTTGGCAATGGAGCATTTATGAAAAATATGGACGATGCAGTTAAGCTTGCTAAGCAGATGGTTAAGATAGGTGAAAGTGCAGGCAGAAATACGATTGCAGTCATATCAGATATGAACGAACCTCTCGGATATGCTGTTGGTAACGCTCTTGAAGTGAAGGAGGCTGTTGATACGTTAAAAGGACACGGACCAGCAGACCTCGTTGAGCTTTGCATGGAACTTGGTGCACAGATGCTTATAGCCTCAGATATAACGCATGACAGGAATAAAGCTTATGAAATGCTTAGTAGTGTGATAGAAGATGGAAGTGCATATGATAAATTTATTGAGTTTGTTAAACGGCAGGGTGGGGATATTAGTATATTTGATGACTGTAAGAGCTTGAAAAAGGCAGATTATACAGTCGATATAACAGCAGATAAAGAAGGCTATGTACATCATATACAGTCAGAACTTATAGGTGAAGCATCAATGATTCTTGGTGGAGGACGACAGAATAAGGAAGATAAAATAGATCATTATGTAGGTGTTGTGCTTTCAAAGAAGGTAGGAGATGCTGTGAAAGAAGGAGATGCGATAGCAACGATATATGCGAATGACAAAAAGAAAATTGATGATGCAAAAGCATTAATTGTCAAAGCATTTGATATTAATAATCAAATTGTTGATACATATATGCTTATTAAGAGAATTATTAGTTGTAAAAATGTTTAAATGATGTTATTATTATATCCAAAAGGATAATTGATGTAAGTGGCAGAATTTTTTTGTCTCTGATATCATAATTATATAAGAGAAAAGGAGAATTGAGTAAGATGGAAGTAAGACCAGGAGCTAATCCTGCTGATGTCAAGAATTATGACACAGACAGATTAAGACATGACTTTTTAATTCAGAATTTATTCGTTGCTGATGAGATTAAGACAATCTATAGCCAGATTGACAGAATCATAGTTGGAGCTGCAACACCAGTTGACAAAGAACTTGTTCTTGAGGCAGGTGCAGAATTAAGAGCTAAGTATTTCCTTGAAAGAAGAGAGATGGGTATCATCAATATCGGTGGTAACGGAACAGTTACTGTTGATGGCAAGGAATATAATTTTAAGTATAAAGATGGCATGTACATAGGTATGGGTGCTAAGGATATTTCATTTAAGAGTGAAGATCCTAAGAATCCAGCTAAGTTTTATCTTAACAGTGCACCAGCACATAAGACATATCCTACAGTATTTATTGATCCAGCTAAGGATATTTTACCTGAGAACAAGAAAGAACTTGGATGTCTTGAAAGTGCAAACCATAGAACTATTAACAAGTATATTCTTCCTGGACAGGTTGAAAGCTGTCAGTTAGAGATGGGTATGACTTGTCTTGAACCAGGTAGCGTATGGAACACAATGCCATGTCATACACATGACAGAAGAATGGAAGTATATCTTTACTTTGAGGTTCCGGAAGATGCAGTTGTATTCCATTATATGGGAGAGCCAACAGAAACAAGACATATCGTTATGAGAAACGAAGAAGCTGTTATATCACCAAGCTGGTCTATTCATTCAGCTTCAGCTACTCATGCTTATACATTCATCTGGGGTATGGTTGGTGAAAACCAGGATTTCGATGATATGGATGATGTTGATATGAAGGACCTTAGATAATCAGGACGTATCTAAAAGGTGCTGATGACTATAATATTTTTATTAGAATGATTCTCATAGAATATAATGCATAATAAACATGTTATACATTTAAATTCTGGAGTTCATTGATATATATTAAGAGAAAAGGAGATTTTAAAATGTCAGTAAATTTTTCACTTGAAGGAAAAGTTGCTTTAGTTACAGGTGCTTCTTATGGTATCGGTTTTGCTATCGCTAGCGGAATGGCTAAGGCAGGTGCTACAATCGTATTTAACGATATTAAGCAGGAATTAGTAGATAAGGGATTAGCAGCTTATAAGGAAGCTGGTATCGATGCTCATGGTTATGTTTGTGACGTAACTAACGAAGAACAGGTTAATGCTATGGTAGCTCAGATTGCTAAGGATGTAGCTCCTATCGATATTCTTGTTAACAACGCTGGTATTATTAAGAGAATTCCAATGTGCGATATGACAGCTGCTGAATTCAGACAGGTTATCGACGTTGACCTTAATGCACCATTTATCGTATCTAAGGCAGTTATTCCATCAATGATCGAAAGAGGTCACGGTAAGATTATTAACATCTGCTCTATGATGTCAGAGTTAGGCCGTGAAACAGTATCAGCTTATGCTGCTGCTAAGGGTGGTCTTAAGATGCTTACAAGAAATATTTGTTCTGAGTATGGTCAGTACAATATCCAGTGTAATGGTATTGGACCTGGTTACATCGAGACACCTCAGACAGCTCCATTAAGAGAAAGACAGGCTGATGGTTCTAGACATCCATTCGATCAGTTCATCTGTGCTAAGACACCTGCTAACAGATGGTTAAAGCCAGAAGAATTAGCTGGTCCAGCTGTATTCCTTGCTTCAGAAGCTTCAGATGCCGTTAACGGACATATTCTTTATGTTGATGGTGGTATCCTTGCTTACATCGGAAAGCAGCCACAGTAATAAATAATATTACATATTACAAGCACGATGTGCGTGTATAGATAATGACAGAAGAGTCTGAAACAAGTTTGCTTGTTTCAGGCTCTTTTTGGTTTTGAACTTCAATAGGAATATATAGAAAGAATATTTCCCGAAATTCTTAAAATTCAACAAAAATTTGACTGTCAAAATGTTCTTTCATATGATACAATTACTATAAAAGTTTTACAAATATGAGAGGAGAACATTTTAATGAAACTTGAAGTAAGAAACCTGACAAAGTCTTTTGAAGGTAATCAGGTTCTACACGGCATTTCTTTTGAAGTTGAAAGTGGCAGTGCACTTGGACTTCTTGGAAGAAATGGAGCAGGTAAGACAACTACGATAAGAATTATTATGGATGTCTTTAAAGCAGATGAGGGTGAGGTATATCTTGACGATGAGCCGTTTAACCCTAAGAAGCATCTTATAGGCTATCTGCCAGAAGAGAGAGGGTTATATCCTAAGAAGACAGTGCTTGAACAGATAGTATATCTTACAAGACTTAGAGGACTTTCCAAGAAAGAGGCAGTCAATAATGCAAAGAAGTGGCTAAAGCGTCTTGAGATAGATGAGTATGCCAACAGAAAGTTAGAGACATTATCCAAGGGTAATCAGCAGAAAGTACAGCTTGCTTCAACACTTGCGTGTGAACCAGAGATAGTTATACTCGATGAGCCATTTAGCGGGCTTGATCCGGTGAATTCAAAGATACTTCAGGATGTTGTGACAGAAGTCATAAACGAAGGAAGAATAGTTATATTTTCAAGCCACCAGATGAGTTATGTAGAGGAGTTCTGTCGTGACATAGCGATAATAGATAAGGGAAATATAGCACTTGCAGGCAATCTTAAAGACATTAAGAGACAGTATGGCGAGAATCAGCTGGTTATATCAGATGTTAATGTGGGGCTTGATGAGTTGTCGCAGATTATAAAAGACAATGTGTCTGACATAATAACAGAGACTGGAAGAACAAGAGAGGAGATTATTGTAAGGAATATAAATGGCGTGTCAAGGGCGGATATTCTTAAAAGAATGATTGCGTGTGGTATAGAAATTGAGCATTTTGAAACTTATAAGCCATCTCTTAATGATATATTTGTATCTCTTGTAGGTGATGATATGGAAGACGACAAAGTGGTAGATTATAAGAATAATAGTAATGACGATAATAGTTATAATAGAGATATTGTTGATGAGTTACCGCAAGGCGAAAGCAGTGAACATAAAAAGTCTGTTGAGGGAGGTGTACGCTGATGAAAAAGTTAGGTGTAGTTCTTCAATATGAGCTTATGACTTATATTAAGAATAAGTCGTATGTAATCAGTACGGTTGTTATAGCTGTTATAGCTGCTGCTATTATGTTTGTGCCAAGATTTATAGATATAAGTGCCATCACAGGAATTACTAATAGTACAGAACAGAATTCTGGTGATTCTGACAGCGATAAAGATAATGTTGATGGTAAGAGTGATTCTGATAAAGATAATAAAGCAGACAATAATAAAGATGTAATTCTTATATATGATGAGTCTGGAACATTTTCAGATATTCAGATAATTCAGGCAGCTTTTGATGATATGAAGGTTGAAAAAGTGTCATCAGAAAGTGAATTAAAGGATAAAGTGTCAGATGAAGAAGTCAAGGCAGGCTTTGTGGTTCACAGTCTTACAGATTATGAGTATATTGTATACAATAAGAGTATGACTGACAGCATTGATATGCAGTTTAATCAGGTACTTACAGCACTTAACCAGATGGTGTACTGCAGTATCCATAATCTTGATTATGAGCAGATAATAACGGCATTTAATCCAGAGATTAACAGTCAGACAGTTGTTCTTGGCAAGGATATGGGAAATAATTATTTTTATTGTTATGCACTCATTATCATTATATTTATGATAATAATATTCTATGGTGTTATGGTTGCGACATCAGTTACTCAGGAGAAGTCCAACAGGACTATAGAGGTGCTTGTAACAAGTGCTGATACTAAGATTTTATTTTTTGGAAAGGTGCTTGCTGGTACAATAGCTTCGTTATGTCAGGCTGGAATACTTATGCTTGCGATTGTCGGTGCATATAAGTTTAATCAGAGTGCGTGGGGCGGAATGTTAGATATGTTACTTGATATTCCTGCAAATGTACTTGTTACCTATGCGTTATTCGGACTTGGCGGTGTGCTTTTCTATACATTTATATATGGAGCATTTGGTGCACTTGTTTCTAAGACAGAGGATATTAATAAGAGTGCCGGAAGCATACAGATGGTTATTATGATTGTATACTTTATTACTCTTTTTCAGCTTATGAATATAGATGGTATTGCTATGAAGGTATTGTCATATCTGCCAATCAGTTCATACAGTGCGATGTTTGCCCGTGTTGCAATGGGAAATGTAGCTGTTTGGGAAGTTGTTGTTTCATTTATAATACTTGTAGCAAGCATTATAGGTGTTGGTATGATAGGTTCATCAATATACAGAATGGGAACGCTTAGATATGGCAATCCAATTAAGATAACTACAGCAATAAAGAGCCTTCGCAAGCAGAAGAATAAATAATCGGAATATTTTATACAAGAAATAATTAATACCTCCAGATATTCATGTCATATCTGGAGGTATTATTATACATAAAACAATATGTGAGATAATCAGGGCTGCATACAGGTATTGATATAATGGCTTAACATATTGTAAATATAACTATAACTTTATAGTTTCTCCACCTGGTATCTCAACGACACGGACATTATTAACAGCAACCCAGACAGAACAGGCACTTGGGTTATAGATATATTCATTATCAGCGAATATCTGAAGCCTGTCAAAGGCTTCGTTGTAATCTACGATTTCGATGTTAGTAGCATACCATATATCATCACGGTGGCCAATCATCTCACAGAATTCTTCCATAACTTCCCAATTGTTATTACGTTCAAATTCAAAGCTGTGTCCCCATACATACATCATATATAGGTACTGCTTTTTAGTAAGTTTCATAAAACGCTTGCCAAACTCAACAAGATTATGATTGTGGTGGCAGGTTGGTATCCAGTTCATATAATCTGTTGGCATAGAAAAGCCATTTTCATCACCAAGAAGAATAGGACCTTCACAATCGTTGGCATATTCGAGTGCTGATTTGACAACAGCGTACTGGTCAGTGGCTGGTCGTATATATTTAATGCCAAGGTCAGCAGCAATAGAAGTAATTAGCTTGTTGCCGGCTCCATTAGGAAGAGCCATTCCTCTTACGGGTTTATGTATTATTTTCTCAATATTAGTCTTATCTTCAAGAATTTCCCTTGCTATCTCATAGCTGCCACATCTGTTCATAGTAGGGTGTGTGCATGTATGAAGAGCTATTTCATGATTGTCATATAAATCATTCCATTCGCTTGCAGGCAGTCTGATTGGCATATCTGTTAACCCTGAATTGACATTGAAGGTAGCACGTATGCCGTTCTTGTTAAATATATCAACTAGTCTTTTATCTTCAAGCTTGCCGTCATCGTAGCTTAATGTTAATACCTTGAATTTACCTCCTGGAAAGCATTTGTATATTCTGTTCATAATAATCCTCCATTCTTGTATATATTAACATAATGTATACAATCTCATATTTTATAATTATACTATATTAACATTAGTGTGTCATTATTTTGTTAATCAAATACACAAAAAATACAATAATCAATTATAATTTCTTGACTTTTTGTGTTATTTTACTAATAAATGAAACTTTTTTGATGTTTTCATTACAATATATATTGTATCTTTGAATTTCTTTATCATTAATGTTAACACATACATTTCCAATAATACACTCGTTATTAACCGGTGCAGCAATGCTTGATGGAATATTGTACACGACTTCTACATTATCATTATCGCTTATGCAGGCAGACAGTTTTTTATCAAATAGTATATCAATGGAACTTTTAGAGCCGTTTTTAATCTTTATATTAAAGACTTTAGGGCAGATAAGTATGTCCTGCTTTGTATAGCTGGCTCTGGCGTAGTCAAGAAGATGTTTTGCGTCAGACCATTTATAAGTCTTGTTGTCAGGCCAGCCACAGGCAAGCAGGGCAACAATAAATGTCCTGTCGTTATCCTTATAGGCACACACATAGCAGTAGCCGGCATCGCCAGTAAAGCCCGTCTTGCCGGATATAATGTTATCATACATATTAAGAAAAGCATTGGCATTGCTTACAGAATATTTTCTGCCGGAAAGACTTGTAAAACTGTAATCGTGTGTCTGTGTTATAGAAAGGAAATGTTCGTTTTTAATGCAGTAGGACATAACAACTGCTAATTCATAGGCTGTTGTCGAGTGAATGCCTGTATCATCAGAAGCATCAAGGCCATTAGGTGTTATATAATGCGTGCTATTACAGCCAAGACTGGTGGCTTTTCTATTCATTAAATTAGTAAATACCAGCACAAGTGCTTTGCTTTGTTCTTTGGATATATTCTCAATAAAATGTGAGTTATAAGAGTAGTCATTTATAAAAGAAATGTCAAAGGTAAGTTCGTTGCGTTCTTTATCGGTTAAAGAACAGATATAATAGTAGGCGGTATTTTCTGCAATTATAACGGCGGTATCATTATGGGAACGAAGCATAAGGGAATAGTACAGGTCTTTTATTGAAAACTGTTCGCCTTTTACAGCATTAAGTTGTACATCTGGCATAGAAGCCGCATATGCAGAAGTGGTGGCAATATAATCATCAGGACATATCTCAAGGGCGGTTATTAATGTCATAATCTTGGTGGTGCTTGCCATAGGTGCTTTGGTGTCAGCATTTTTACCATATAGAAGCCTGTTAGTATCGGCATCTATTACTGCTGCAAATCTGGCGTGTATTTCATTATCTTTCAGAGATGAGTCGTTTTCTTTAGCATTTACACGATTAAATGGAGTTAAGACGATTGAAATAATCAGACATATTAAAATTATGAATTTTAATGGCTGTATAAGCTTTTGAAAAAAATAAGCAACTGCTGATAGCATAAATAAGAAACCCGGTTATTATAATTAATAAATTATACACTTTTATTTTGCTATTATACCTAAAATGAGTTATTATATATTTACTACATAAATAATCATATTAATTTACAGAGGTGCGTATGAGCTACATAGAATTTGATGATGTAAAGAAGATTTATAAAATGGGTGATGTAAAGATAAAGGCACTTAACGGTGCAAGCTTTACGATAGATAAAGGAGAGTTTGCAGTTATAGCAGGTGCGAGTGGTGCAGGCAAGAGTACAATACTTAATCTTATGGGTGGTATGGATACAGCTACGACAGGAAAGATTATCGTAGATAAAGAGAATGTGTCAAAGTTCACAGCTAAGAGGCTTACAACATACAGAAGATATGATATAGGTTTTGTATTCCAGTTCTATAATCTTGTACAAAATCTTACTGTAAGGGAAAATGTTGAGCTTGCAACACAGATATGTAAGAATCCGCTTGACGTTGATGAGGTTATAGAAGCAGTGGGACTTAAGGAAAGAAGTTCTAACTTTCCGGCACAGTTATCAGGTGGTGAACAGCAGAGAGTTGCAATAGCAAGAGCGTTGGCCAAAAATCCAAAGCTTCTGTTATGCGATGAACCTACAGGAGCACTTGATTATAATACAGGCAAGCAGATATTAAAGCTGTTGCAGGATACATGCCGTGAAAGAGGTGTTACAGTTGTAGTTATAACACATAATCTTGCACTGACAGCTATGGGAGATAAGGTTATCAAAGTGAAAAATGGAGTAGTTGACAGTGTAACTGTCAATGAAAATCCGCTTCCAATAGAGCAGATAGAATGGTAGTTAATATGGAAAGGCGGAATAAACATAATGGGAAAGTCGGTATTTAAAGATTTAATAAGAGAGATAAAAGGTTCGCTTGGAAGATTTATTGCAATAATGGCAATCACAGCCATAGGAGCTGCATTTTTTGCCGGAGTCACAGCATCTTCGGGCGATATGAAGCGTTCGTCAGATAACTATTATGATGAATATAATATGAATGATTTAAGAATAATATCATCTATAGGACTTACCGATGATGATTTGCAGGTAATTGCAAAAGTGCAGGGGGTGAAGGCAGTATATGGTGCCAACAGCAAAGATGTGCTCATCAATTATGATGATAAAGAGTCAGTTGCGCATGTTTTAAGTATTCCTCTTAATGTGGATGATAATGATGACAGCTATATTAACAGACTTCGCATTAAAGAGGGAAGACTGCCACAGAATGATAAAGAATGTGTTGTGAAGTACGAGTCTACAAGGGAAGCTGTCAAAGTGGGCGATGTATTAAAATTCGAGTCTGGAACTTCTGATGATATCAACGATACATTTAAGGATACTGAATATACAGTTGTAGGAGTAGTGTATTCGCCTTGCTTTGTTTCTTATGATTTAGGTTCGTCTGATATTGGTAACGGCAATATCAGCTATTGTGTATATGTTGGAGATGATGAATTTAAGAATGATTATTATACTGAGGCTTACGCTGTAGTAGACGGAGCAAAAGAGCTTGATACATATTCTGATGAATATGATAAAAAGGTTGAAAATGTACAGAACAGAATTAAGAATATAGCAGCAGGACAGCTTGATAACAGGAAGAAGGATATAAAAGAAGAATTTGCTAAAGCCAAGGAAGATAAGAAACAGGAACTGCTTGATACAATAAGACAGAAAGTAACAGAGTCTATTACGAAGCAGTATCAGGAATATTATCCGGGCTATGATGTGTCTTCAATGATAGCACCTTATATTGAACCGGCGTATATTAAAGCAGTTCAAGAGTTTGACTTTGATGCGGTATATTCAAAGTATGATGAGCAGATGAATGAAACTTTGAATAACTCTGACGACTGGGAATGGTATGTGCTTACAAGACAGTCACAATATTCATATAGGGATTATGAGTCGAGTGCTGATAGAATGAAAGCTATAGCTACGGTATTCCCATTGTTCTTTATAATTGTTGCAGGTCTTGTGTGTCTTACAACAATGACAAGAATGGTAGAAGAACAGAGAAGTTTAATCGGAACATACAAGGCTTTAGGTTATGGAAAAGGTACTATAGTATTCAAATTCGTTGCCTATGCCTTTATAGCTTCCTTTGCTGGAAGTGTAATAGGCTGTATTGTTGGTTTAAAGCTGTTTCCGTATATAATATATACTTCTTGGAATATAATATACCAGATGCCGCATATAACTTATGCAAGCCATACATTATTGTCCGTGGCGGTTATAATAAGTCTTGTAGCTGTAACATTCCTTGCGGCATTTTATTCCTGTTACAATGAACTTTCAGAAGTGCCGGCTATACTTATGAGATCTAAAGCTCCTAAGAGTGGAAGAAAGATATTGTTAGAGCATACATTTATATGGAAGCATCTTTCATTTACAAGGAAGGTTACTATGCGTAATATATTCCTGTATAAGAAAAGATTTTTTATGACAGTAATCGGAATCGCAGGATGTACAGCGTTGACAACGGCAGGTTTTGGAATTAAGGACAGTATACAGTGTGTTATTGATAACCAGTATGAACAGATACTGCATTATGATAATGTAATTACATTTAAGAGTGATGTTGAAAGTGAAGAAATTAACAATATAATATCATCTATAAAGAAAGATGAATATTATAAAGAATACACTACAGATTATGGATATACTGCTGATGTGAAAGCATTAGGTGGTGGTGACAGTTATTCAACTGAGATAACTGTTGTTGATAATACGGATAAGTATAGTGATTTCGTTACATTCAGGACAAGAAAGAAGCATAACCAGTTAGAACTTAATGATGACGGTGTTATTATATCTGAAAAGCTTGCAAAGGATCTGAAGGTTTCTGTTGGTGATAATATTACAATATGTGATATTAATGATAGGCAGGCAGCAGTTAAGGTGGCTGGAATTATGGAAATATATATTAATAATTATATTTTTATGACATCAGGTTATTTCAATGATACATTTGGCTATACACCAGATAATAACAGAGTATTAGGTATACTTAGTGATGACAGCGATAATGTTCAGGCTGTTATCGGAGAACGATATCTGTCCAACTCAGCAGTTAAGTCGCTTACATTCTTAAAGGTTAATATGTCAAGATTTGAGAATATGATACAGTCCCTGGATCTTGTTACATGGGTGCTTATAATATCTGCAGGTATGCTGGCGTTTGTTGTATTGTATAATCTTACTAATGTTAATATATCTGAGCGAATAAGGGAGATTGCGACAATAAAAGTTCTTGGCTTTTATGATAATGAAGTTGGAGAGTATATATACAGGGAGAATATCATACTTACACTTATAGGCGGTCTTGCAGGACTTTTATTAGGAAGAGCACTTCATACATACATAATGACAACAATAGAATTAGACGGAGTAATGTTTGGAACAAGAATTAATTTAAGTTCATTCCTGTTATCATATGGAATTACATTAATTTTCTCATTAATTATTAATGCAATTATGTATCCGTCACTTAAGAAAATTCCAATGGTGGAATCTTTAAAGTCAATAGAATGATTCGTGATTGCTGATAAAGGATTTAATTGAGAATTTAATTAATGATTTGATGAATAATTTAGTGCAGGAATTAAAGAATAGATAAGCTGACAAGCCTGTACAAATAATGGTAATATTAATAAGAGCCTCCACATATATTGTGAAAAACGATATATGTGGAGGTTATTTTTGTATGGGGGATATTGGACAAATTATAAAAATTCTGCCACCAGCTCTGGCTGACAAGCTTAGACTGCAGACGTTGTCATTTGGCAGGCTCAACGAGCTAAGATTGAGAGTTGGCAGAAATGTAACTTTAATATATGACAATAAAGAGATAATGTATGATATTAAGGTTACCAAGGACTGCATAATGAAAATGCTGGAATTAGCTTCCAATTACTCTATCTATGCGTATGAGCAAAGCTTCAAACAGGGGTTTATTACAATAGAGGGAGGGCATAGGATTGGGATATCAGGACATGCGATTATAGAGAATAATGTCATTAAGAATTTTAATTACATAACCTTTCTTTGTATAAGGGTGGCACATGAGGTTATAGGGTGTAGTAATAAGGTTGTTGATTTCGTATATGGAGGAGGTATTGACCATACGCTTATTATTTCACCGCCGGGTTGTGGCAAGACTACGCTTTTAAGGGATCTTGTAAGAAATATATCTGATAATGACAGGCTTCATATTAATGTAAGTCTTATAGATGAAAGACAGGAGATAGCAGGCTGCTATATGGGAATCCCGCAGAATAATATAGGCAGACGTACAGATGTATATGATGGCTGTCCAAAAGATGCAGGAATGATGATGGCAATCAGGGCTATGTCGCCGGGAATAATAGCTGTAGATGAGATAGGTGGGCAGAATGATGTGCAGGCAATTAAATACTGCATAGCCTGTGGCTGTACGATTATTGCTACAATTCACGGTTATTCGCTTGAAAATGTAATGAACAAGCCTTTTATGGGTGAGCTTATAAGTTCTGATTATTTTAACAAGATAATAATATTGTCAGGAAGAATGGGAAAGGGGACGGTGGAGCAATGTTTAAATTATCGGGAGCAGCACTCATAATAACTGCATGTACATATTATGGCTTTTATATAAGCAGTAACCTATATATGAGAACACGGATTATACAATCACTAATTACAGCCCTTCATTATATTAAGGCACAGATAGGTTATGCTTCAAGCACGCTCCCTGACATATTCAGGGATTTATCTGTTAATTCTGATAACTGCTATGTTCAGGAAATGTTCAGTTATGCAGCGAAGACATTAAGTGATGAGGGCATTGTTACATATGAAGCTGTGTGGGAGGAAGCTGTAAATGTACTTAACAGGAGAAAAATATTAAAAAAAGACGAACTTAATGTAATGTATGAATTGTCGCATTTTAATTCGTATATTGATAAAAATATGCAGGTTCAAAATCTGGAATTATCAATTGAAAGGCTCAAAAGAATAAATGAAAATGTGGCAATGGATATTGCACCGAGAATGAAAATCTGCAGGATTGGTGGAATAACAGCAGGAGTGTTTATAGCAATAATGCTGATATGAACACAGCATAATAAAGAATGGGGATGTGTATGGAAATTAATTTGATATTTAAAATAGCTGCCGTTGGAATAATAATCTCTATACTTAATCAGATATTAAAGCATAGTGGAAGAGATGACCAGGCTTTCTTAACAGGGCTTGCGGGACTTCTGCTTGTGCTTTATTGGATACTTCCATACATATTAGAACTGTTTACAACTATGCAGAAATTGTTTGATATGTAAAAGGAGTAACAATTGCTGAAAATATCTATGCTTGCATTATGCACGGTTATAACATCACTGCTTATAAAAAAACAGTCACCAGTAACAGCTTCTGTTATAGGACTTTCGTTATGCCTTATTATTTCAATTAATATAATAAATAACATATCAGCCATAACAGGACAGCTTGGAGTAATGATTTCTTTAACAGGAATTGGTGATGTGTATATAAAGATAATAATGAAGATTATAGGAATAACCTTTATAACGCAGCTTATATCTGATGTGTGTAGGGATAATGGGTTTAACGCGGCGGCATCACAGCTTGAGATTATGTGTAAGATTGCTGTTGCAACAATAAGTATTCCAATTGTACTGTCGCTTATGGAGATGATTAATAAATGTATAAAATAAGATGTATATTAATGCACAATAACTGCCCCCAATATATGTTGTCATTATTAAGAAGTATATTTACTGGGCGGAAATATATATTTATGAAACTTAATTATATACTACCGCTATTAAAAAGCGTATTACTAATATCGGTAATATTAATGCTTGTATACAATAATGCCAATGTGATTAAAGCGGAAACTAACGGACAGGAAACTGTCACGGATACATCTGGCTGGTCTGATTATGATTATAAGGATATTGATAAGATATTAAAAGAAAGCAGTTACAATTCGGTTACCTTTGAGGATATAGTAGACAGCATATATTCGGGTAATTCGGCGAGGGATTCGGGTAAGAAGATTGTACAGTATATAACAGAGGTTATAAGAAGTAATCGTAATGATTGTATGAAGATACTTATTTTATGTATATTATCTGCATTTATAAATGTATTTGGCCCATTTTTTAATAAACAGCAGCTTACCGAAAGCACATTAAGTGTTATAGCAATATCTCTTATAACGGTATTGTTTGTTGTGTTCATACAGGCTTCAGATACAGCCAGCAGCACTCTTACATCGATTATTAATCTTTATAAAGCAATCAGTATGGTGTTCCTGCCGGCAATAAGTGCTTCTGGTGCAATAATGAGTAAAGCTGTGTATTACCAGATAATAATTGCTATGATTGCAGTCAGCAATATATTTTTTAAAAATATATTATTAAAAACAAATAAAATATATCTCATAATTTCGTTATGTGACTGCATAGACAAAGAAGCACATATGGATAAGGCGTGTAACCTTATTAAAAAAGGAGTGAAATGGTGCTGCTATACGATACTTACAGTGTTTATTGGACTTAATGCAATTAAGAGCATATTAACACCTGTTCAGGATACGGTTAATTCTAAAGGTATATTTATGGGGATAAGCCTTATACCTGGTATAGGTGACACAGCACAGGTGTTATCCAATACGATACTTTCATCTTCTGCATTAATAAAAAATGCAATCGGTGCGTCGGGAATTATTGCTATTGTTATGTGTATGTTCTTTCCGTTGCTGCGAATTGGTCTTCTTGCGGTTATATATCAGGGGATTGCTGCAGGACTACAGCCAATAAGTGATAAGAGAATGGTAAGGGCAGTCAGTTCGCTTGGACAGGCACTTGGAATGATTGTATATATTATGATGATTACACTTGTTCTGTTTGTATTAACAATTGCAATTATATGTGTTGCAACTAACTGTGTATCAGTATGAAAGGAGGCACAATGAAGCTGTATTCGTGGCTTAGGGCATTGCTCATATTTATGGTTATGTCGGCTGTATTAATGAATATTATTCCACCCAGGTATGAGGGCAGCTATAAGGTGGTAATGAGGCTTATATTCCTTATGATTTTATTAAAGCCTGTACTTCTGCTTTTATTTAATGAGGAATATATAACTGACAGGGTAAATACATTGTATAATGATTATAGTAAAAACATTGCAGGCTATTCAAGTTCGTATACTGGTGATAGCAGCCTTCAATCAGACTATGACAGCTATGTGAGCAATGCAGTAAAGCAGGCAGTTATAAGCAGGGTGTTAAATATAGCAGATGAGTGTGGAGTTGAAGTTAATAATATAAAAGTTGAATTAAACGATAGGAGTATATTGAATAAATCAGACACCGATTATTCGTCTGTAATTACAGGGATTGATATATCAGTAAAAAACAAAAAAAGTGTTTCAAGTTTGGAAAGCACACAGAATGTTAAAGCGACTTTGAATAAATCGGACATAGAGCAATTCGCTAAAATGGTAGCGGATAATTTTAGTATAGATGAAATACTTATCAATATACATTAAGCCAGGTACAGAGAATATTTTGTATTCCGATGTTCAGGACGGAAAGGAGAATTATTATATTTAATTATGAAAATATATTGAATAAATCAGGCAAAGATAAAATATTAATAGTAATACTAGCAGGCATACTGCTTATGGTTATATCAATTCCCGTAAAAGACAGACAGACTGTATCAGAAAACACAACATCTAATCAGGAAAGCGGTGAGGCCACACAGAAAATGTATGAGGAATATGTAGAGAAAAGATTAGAAGATACCTTATCTGATGTTGAGGGGGCAGGAAAGGTTAAAGTTATGGTCAGTCTTAAGAATTCGTCTGAAAAGATACTTGCCAAGGATACAGATTATTCTGATGAAGAAGTTAATGGGAATAATGATGAGAATTCCAATAATACGCAAAAAACAGAGACACACATTTTTTATGATACAGCTAATGGTAATACGCCATATGTAGTAATGGAGAATATGCCTGTTATTGAAGGTGTGATAATAGTATGTGAGGGTGGTGATAATAAAGAGCTTGTAAGTGAGATTACGAATGCTGTATATGGGCTTTTAAATGTTCCTGTACATAAAATCAAAGTAATGAAAATGTCTTAAATATGGAGGTTTTTTGTGAAAAGAGTTAAGAAAAATCAGGTTATTATTACAGCACTTGCTATTATGATAGCTGTTGCGGGATATATTAATTATGCAGGAAACATTTCAGATATAATATCTGTCAGCAGTAAGAGCGGCAGTAAAGTTGTCAATACATCAACAGATGATACGATATTTACAGAGGAAGAACCAGATGATGAGAGTCTTGAAGAACCGGGAAGCGTTATACTTACATCAGGACAGGGCGTGTCTTCAAGTGTAATCTCTGAAGCTAAGCTTAACAGAGAACAGATACGTGCCAAGAATACAGAAAATCTTACTAATATAGTCAATGATACAGCAATCGATAAGGCTTCAAAGACAGAGGCGATAAATGAACTTGCCAAAATTGCAGAATATTCAGAAAAAGAGGCAGCTATTGAGTTGTTATTAGAGGCAAAGGGATTTAATGATGTGGTGGCTTCAGTGGCAGAAGACAGCGTTGATATTGTAATTAACCAGCAGACATTAGAAAACAGCCAGAAAGCTCAGATTGAAGATATAGCAAAGAGAAAGACAGGGGTTACATCGGATAAAATTACCATTAATGTTATTAAGTAACTTATCATTGCATTTATTTATATTTTTTATTATAATAGATTAAAGATTACGTTAATAACAGTCAGGAGGGCATTATGACAAAAGAGTTTGAAGATAGAGGTAATACTTATACAATTCACGAAAGCAAGGATATTGGCGAAGTAAGAGTTGCAGATGAGGTTGTTGCTATTATTGCAGGTCTTGCTGCTACAGAGGTGGAAGGCGTTGAGAGTATGGCTGGCAACATCACTAATGAACTTGTAAGCAAGCTTGGAATGAAGAATTTATCTAAGGGTGTTAAGGTTCACGTTGGTGAGAATGATGTGACAGTTAATCTTGCACTTAATATTAAATATGGCTGTGAGATACCTAAGGTATCAGCCGCAGTACAGGACAGAGTTAAGACAGCAATCGAGACAATGACAGGTCTTGAAGTATCAGAAGTTAACATTAAGATTGCTGGCGTTAATATTGACAACTAAGTACAGTAAGCATTGGGGCTGTCCTTAATGGACAGTCCTGTTTGAGTAATTAATTGATGAGAGGATTCCTATGACAAGATCAGAAATGAGAGAACACGTTTTTAAGCTTATATTCCGTGTTCCTTTCCACGATAAGAATGAATTAAGAGAACAGATTGACTACTATTTTGACGGTTTGACAGATGTTAATGAGAAAGATTACGAATATATTAAGAATAAGGCACTTCTTGTATGTGAATTAAGCGATGAGCTTGACGAGAAGATTAATTCGGTATCAGAAGGCTGGCCAGTTGACCGTATTGGTAAGGCAGAGCTTGCTATTATGCGGCTTGCAGTCTATGAGATGCTTTATGATGATGATATTCCTGTTAATGTAGCTATTAATGAGGCTGTAGAGTTAGCTAAAAGTTATGGCTCTGATGATAATGCAGCATCATTTGTCAATGGTGTTCTTGCAAAGCTTGTATAATAACCTTTTGCTGAATTAAAGAGCATAATAAAGAGATTAAGAAAGAGGAACGATGGCTGGAGTATATACTGTAACACAGATTAATTCCTATATTAAGAATATGTTTAGACAGGATTTTGTACTTAATCGTATTCAGATAAAAGGGGAAATATCTAATTGCAAGTATCATACATCCGGTCATATTTATTTTACTTTAAAAGATTCGGGTGGAACGATTGCAGTTGTTATGTTTGCCTCTTATGCATCAAAGCTTGATATAAAGCTTGAAAATGGAATGTCTGTTGTAGTAGATGGCAGAATTGATATATATGAACGTGATGGCAGGTATCAGTTGTATGCCGTTAATATTACCGAAAGTGGTATGGGGGATTTATATAAGAAGTTTGAACAATTAAAACAGCAGTATGATGATATGGGATATTTTGATTCATCATATAAGCGTCCGATACCACGTTTTGCAAGAAAGATAGGAATTGTAACAGCTTCAACAGGGGCTGCTATACACGATATAATGAATATATCACACAGGCGCAATCCGTATGTAAGTCTGTATCTGTATCCTGCATTAGTTCAGGGCGAATATGCCAAGTACAGTATTGCCAAGGGAATAGCTGTGCTTGATAAGTTCGGGGTGGATTGCATTATTGTTGGACGTGGAGGAGGTTCACTTGAAGACTTGTGGGCATTTAATGAACCAGAGGTTATAGAGGCAGTATTTAGCTGTAATACACCGGTTATATCAGCGGTTGGGCACGAAACAGATTTTACAATCACAGACTTTGTGGCAGATTTAAGAGTTCCAACACCATCTGCCGCTGCAGAGTGTGCAGTATTTGATATGGTACAGGTTGATGATTATATGCAGGCATACAAGAGACGTTTAAGAAATGCTCTGGATAATGTATTTGCCAGATATAAGAACAGGGCAGAGAAGGACAAGCTTTCTTTGCAGATATACAATCCTATTAACCAGATATATGAAAGAAGACAACGTCTTATTCATATAGAGGATATATTAAATAACCAGATGACACAAGCAGTGGAACGCTACAGGCAGAAGCTGTCATTAGCTGCGTACAGACTTGATAATGTAAGTCCTTTAAAGAAGTTTGACAAGGGCTACAGCTATGTAGAGAATAATAAACAGAGAGTACAGTCGGTTAACGATGTATCAGTAGATGATTTGTTAACGCTTTATTTAAAAGATGGCACTGTGACAGCTAAGGTCACAAATATTGATAATGTTTAATGAGGTATAATTAATGGCAAAGGCTTCTAATCTTGAAGATACATTTAATAAGCTTGAGGCAGTTCTTAATGAAATGGAACAGGGTGAACTTACATTAGATGAGTCTTTTAAAAAATATAAAGAAGGTATGGAATTACTCAATAAATGTAATACTATGCTTGATAAGGTTGAAAAACAGATTGTTATAATTGATGATAATGGGGTGGTGGATAATAATGAATAATTTCAAAGAACAGTTAAGCAAAGAGACCTCCTGTATAGATAATATAATAGAAAAGTATCTGCCAGAAGCTAAGGGACACGCAGAATATATTAAATCTGCGATGGATTACAGCGTGGAAGCTGGCGGCAAGAGAATAAGACCAATGATTATGCTTGAAACATACAGGTTGTGTAATGGTACTAACGAGGAAGAATTGTATCCATTTATGGCGGCTCTTGAGATGATACACACTTATTCTTTGGTACATGATGATCTTCCTGCTATGGATAATGATGACTATAGAAGAGGAAAGCTTACAACACATAAGAAATTCGGCGAGGATTTTGGAATATTAGCGGGTGACGGACTTTTGAATCTTGCGTATGAAACAATGCTTTCAGCTATACATAAAGCAGCAAAGACAGGTGATGCACAGGCTGTATTAAGATATTCTGCTGCCGCAGATGTAATAGCTAATAAGGCTGGTGTTGATGGTATGGTCGGTGGACAATCGCTAGATGTAATGCTTACAGATAAGCCGATGAATGAAGAACAGCTTGATTACATTTTTAGATTAAAGACGGGTGCTCTTATAGAAGCGGCATTTATGGCTGGTGGAATTATTGCAGGTTGTGATGAAAATGTCACTAAGCTTCTTGAGGAAACAGGTTATAATATAGGCTTCGCATTTCAGATTAAGGACGATATTCTTGATGTTACAAGCACACAGGAAGTACTTGGAAAGCCTGTGTTAAGTGATGAGAGAAATAATAAAACAACATATGTTACACTTTATGGAATGGAAAAAGCAGAAAAAGATACTGCTGATATGTCTGTAAAAGCACTGGAAACAATTAAAACTATTGGACATAACGAGTATCTGGAGGATTTAATCACAATGCTTATACATAGAGATAGGTAATTATGTGAAAGAGGTTAATTATGATACTTGAGAAAATCAATAAACCTAACGATATTAAGAAATTGTCACCAATAGAATACAACCAGCTTGCTGATGAGATACGCCAGTTTCTTATTGATAAGATAAGTGTCACAGGCGGACATCTGGCTTCTAATCTTGGCGTTGTGGAGCTTACTATGGCACTTCATATTGTATTTAATCTTCCAAAGGACAAGCTTATATGGGACGTAGGACATCAGTCATATACGCATAAGATACTTACAGGAAGGAAAAATCAATTTGATGAATTAAGAAAATTCGGCGGTATGAGCGGCTTTCCTAAGAGAAATGAAAGCGACTACGATGCTTTTGATACAGGCCACAGCTCGACATCAATATCAGCAGGACTTGGAATTGCTATGGCAAGAGATATACAGCACGAAGATTACAGTGTAGTGTCTGTTATAGGTGATGGTGCACTTACAGGTGGCATGGCATATGAAGCTTTAAATAATGCTTCAGGTATTAAGGGTAATTTTGTGATTATACTTAATGATAATACAATGTCAATTTCTAAAAATGTCGGCGGCGTATCTAATATGCTTAGTGAAATACGTTCGTCAGACTCTTACTATGATTTAAAAGAGAATATAGGCAATGTATTATATAAGCTTCCTAAAGGAGACAAGGTTGTAAAGCTTATCCAGAAGACAAAGTCGAATCTAAAGCAGGTGATTCTTCACGATTCGATGTTTGAAAGTATGGGTATATATTACCTTGGACCAGTTGACGGACACGATATGGATAAGCTTATCAAGATACTTACAGTTGCCAAAAGAATAAATGGGCCTGTGCTTGTCCACGTTGTTACACAGAAAGGACGTGGTTACAAGCCGGCAGAGCGCAATCCAAGCAAGTTTCATGGTATTGGACCATTTGATGTGGCGACAGGTATGGAGATTAATAAATCTGACCGGCCAACATATTCGCAGGTGTTCTCTAATTCTATATGTGAAATAGCCAAGAAAGACAGGTCTGTATGTGCTATTACAGCGGCTATGCCAGACGGAGTTGGGCTTGCTAAGTTCTCAAAGTGGTTTCCAGATAGATTTTTTGATGTCGGAATTGCTGAGGCTCACGCTGTAACATTTGCGGCAGGATTGTCAGCAGGCGGATTAAAACCAGTGTTTGCGGTATATTCTTCATTTTTACAGAGAGCTTATGACCAGATATTACATGATGTGTGTATACAACAGCTTCACGTTGTGTTTGCAATAGACAGGGCAGGACTTGTTGGAAGTGATGGAGAGACACATCAGGGGATATTTGATATATCATTCCTGTCATCAATACCTAATATGACTATTATGGCACCAAAGAATGATTATGAATTAAAGTCATCACTTGAGTTCGCTCTGGAAGAATTTAATGGGCCGATAGCTATAAGATATCCAAGAGGCGAGGCAGTTGTCAGATTTCGCGAATTTAATGCACCGGTTGAATACGGCAAGGCTGAGCTTATGTATGAAGAAAGTGATATAGCAATTCTTGCACTTGGAAGTATGGTTGATACAGCATTTAATGTAAGGGAAAGACTTAAAGAGCAGGGCTATAACGTGACACTTGTAAATGCACGTTTTGTAAAGCCTATAGACAGTGCAATGCTTGATAAAATAAGCACAACACATAAGCTTATAGTAACACTTGAAGAGAATGTATCATCGGGCGGATTTGGGCGTGCAGTCTGTCAATATATCAATGATAAAGAACTTCATAACTATGTGCTTGACATATCACTTCCTGATGATTATATAGAACACGGAAGTGTTGATATATTACGGCGTGAGACAGGAATAGATGAAGATACAATTGTTAAACGTATAACAGCAGTTTATAATAATATTGGAGATAATAATAATGAGCAGTAAAGAAAGATTAGATGTTCTGTTAGTGAACAGGGGGCTTGCTGATTCCAGGGAAAAGGCAAAGGCTATAATTATGTCTGGAAATGTATATGTTGACGGACAGAAGGAAGATAAAGCTGGGTCATCATTTAATGAGACTGTTAATATTGAGGTAAGAGGCAATACACTTAAGTATGTAAGCCGTGGCGGGTTAAAGCTTGAAAAAGCTATGGAGAATTTTGATGTAACGATTGAAGGAAAAATATGTATGGATGTTGGTTCATCAACAGGTGGTTTTACAGATTGTATGCTTCAGAATGGTGCTGTTAAAGTATATTCTGTTGATGTGGGACACGGACAGCTTGCTTGGAAGCTTCGTAATGATGAGCGTGTTGTATGTATGGAAAAGACTAATATACGATATGTAACACCGGAAGATATTGCGGATAAGATAGATTTTTCAAGCATTGACGTATCATTTATATCGCTTACAAAGGTGCTGCTTCCAGTGAAAAATCTTCTTACAGATGACGGGCAGATAGTATGTCTTATAAAGCCACAGTTTGAAGCTGGAAGAGAAAAGGTTGGTAAACACGGTGTTGTAAGGGATAAGGCGGTACACATCGAAGTTATAGAAATGGTTATTAATTATGCAATTTCAATTGGATTTGAGATACTTAACCTTGAATTCTCGCCAGTTAAGGGTCCGGAAGGAAATATCGAATATCTTCTTCATTTACAGAAACATATAGAAGGAACCTATGATAATATTCCTTTCACAATACAAAATATAGTAGACAAAGCCCACGAAACATTGTAATATATTCATATAGATATTAATATTAATTTAAAGTATAGAGGCGTTAATGAAATCTTTTTACATAGTCACGAATACAACTAAAGATCCAGATCTTGTATATACAAACAGTATTCTGGATTATCTTAACAAGCACAATGTAAGCTGTATATATAATCCTGACTCGGCAGATGTAGAACATACTGATTATTGTTATACGAATGCTGATATTGTGCCAGATGATACAGAATGCATAATTGTTCTTGGTGGGGATGGTACGCTTATACAGGCGGCAAGAGACCTTAATTCTAAGAATATACCTCTTCTTGGTGTTAACATAGGAACGCTGGGGTATCTTACTGATACAGATATGAACACAGTGTATGATACCCTTGAAAGCCTTATTAATGACTGTTATGAGATAGATACAAGGATGATGCTTGATGGAAAGATATACCGTGATGACAAGCTTATATATGAAGATGTAGCACTTAATGATGTAGTTCTTAGCAGAAGGGGAATATTAAGGGTTATAGATTTTGATATATATGTCAATGGAGAATATCTTAATTCGTTCGCAGCAGACGGAGTTATAGTATCTACGCCGACAGGTTCTACAGCTTATTCTTTATCGGCAGGCGGACCAATTGTCCAGCCGAATGCACATCTTATAATGATTACACCAATATGTGCACATACACTTACTCAGAGAAGCATAATATTTGAACAGAATGATGAGATTGTAATACAGATGAATGATAATAAGAAATTATCAGAAGAAAGAGTAGCTACATATGATGGAGAAAGCTATTGTAATGTCATAACAGGGGACAGAGTTGTTATTACCCGTTCTGATAAGACAGCACGGCTTATAAAGACAAGCAGAATTTCTTTCCTTGAAAGGATAAGGAATAAAATGTAGCCGGAATAGGAGAAGAAAAGTGAAATCAGACAGACATAAAAAAATATTAGAACTTATAGCTGATAATAATATAGGAACTCAGGAAGAGCTTGCTGATGCACTTAATAAAGCAGGATATAATGTAACTCAGGCGACTGTTTCAAGGGATATAAGAGCACTTAATCTTACCAAGGTCACAATTGACGGGGTTAATCAGAAGTATACAACTCTTTCACATAGCAGTCCTGTACCTAATGACAAATATATAAGAGTGCTAAAGGAAGGCTATCTTTCTATGGATATGGCACAGAATATTCTTGTTATAAGGACTGTTCCGGGTATGGCAATGGCGGTGTGTGCGGCACTGGATGCACTTAAGCTTGATGAGATAGTTGGTTCTATTGCAGGTGATGACACTATTATGTGTGCTGTAAGGACTGTTAAGGATACTGTAAATGTTTCTAATAAACTTAAGAAACTTATAAAGGCATAGTATTATAAAGATATAGTATCAGAGGAGGAATATGTTATCTAATTTACATGTTAAGAATCTTGCACTTATAGAAGAAGAAAATATTGATTTTGAAGAGGGGCTTAATATTCTGTCAGGAGAGACAGGTGCAGGTAAGTCTATTATATTGGGTTCTATTAATGCGGCACTAGGTGCCAAGACATCGCCTGATTTTATAAGAACAGGTGCAGAATATGGACTTTCAGAACTGCTTTTTAATATTGAAGATGATAATGTAATTGAACGCATAAAAGAGCTTGGAGTTATAGATATTGAGAATGGTGAACTGCTTATTTCAAGAAAGATAACACCAACACGTTCGCAGATAAAGGTTAATGGACAGAATTTTACAGCGGCACAGACACAGAAGCTTGCACGCTATCTTATAGATGTTCATGGACAGTATGATAACCAGATACTTATGGATGATGCTAATCATCTGACGGTTGTAGATACATTCTGTGCTGATGAAATAGCTGAATTAAGAGAGGCTATGGAAGATGCATATAAAGATATGGTTAAAGCAAAGAAAGCATTAGAACTTATTGATAAGGATAAAGATGAACTTCAAAAAGAGATAGCATTTCTTGAGTATGAAGCTAATGAGATACAGACGGCCGATATACAGCCAGATGAAGATGAGGAGCTTGAAGCAAGATATCATAAGCTTAATAATTACCAGAAGATTACTAATGAGCTTTCGTATGCAGATATGCTTTTGAATTCAGGTAATGATAATATAAGTGATATGATAGGAACTGCATTAAAGTCACTTATAACAGCAAGTGAATATGATGATGTATTGAAAGAGTGCTGTGATACTTTGTCTGATGCTGAAGGACTTATTCGTGATGCCGGACACAGTATCAGTTCATATATAGAGAACTCTGAATATGATCCAAGAGAGTTTAGCGAACTACAGGAAAGACTTGATCTTATTAATAATCTTAAGAACAAATATGGAAGTTCAATAGAGGCTATTAATGATACCTTAAAGGCTGTTAATGCGAAGCTTGCAGATTATTACAATTTTGATGAGCTTATAAGCAGAAGGAAAAAAGAGTATGAAGAAGCATGCTGTAAGGCGTGGGATATAGCCCAAAAGCTAAGTTCCATAAGACAGCAGGCAGCAGTAAAGCTTGCAGAGCAATTCATAGCTTCTTTAAAGAATCTTAACTTTTTAGATGTAAAGTTCAGAATAGATTTTGCTAAAGAACCATCTTTATCTTCAAAGGGCTGTGATAATGTAAGATTTATGATATCAACGAACCCTGGTGAGAATTTAAAGCCATTATCAAAGATTGCTTCGGGTGGTGAACTTTCAAGAATTATGCTTGCCATAAAGACAGTTATGTCAGAAGATGCAGATAAGACACTTATATTTGATGAGATTGATGCAGGTATAAGTGGCAAGACGGCTTCAAAGGTATCTAATCAGCTTGCAAGGCTTTCGTTATCGCATCAGATAATATGTATAACACATCTGCCACAGATTGCGGCTATGGCAGATGCCCATTACATAATAGAAAAGAGTGTACACGATAATAAGACCTACAGTAATATCCAGAGGGTCGCAGGAGATGATAGTCTTAATGAAATTGCCAGAATGTTATCCGGTGAGACACTTACAGACTCTGTGCTTGAGAATGCCAAAGAATTAAAGATTATGGCTGATAAAGTGAAATCAGAGTTGTGATTTTTAGATATAGTTATTATAATAATTATATCTGGAACAGTAAAAGCACTCTGAAAAATTAACGGCTGGTATGTATATACCAGCTGTTAATTTTATGAAGCATTAAGCATATTTTCTATATATATGCCATATCCGCTTCTTGAGTCATCAATAAGAACGTGTGTTACAGCACCGATTATCTTTCCGTCCTGAATAATAGGACAGCCAGACATACCTTGTACAATTCCATTAGTCATATCAAGAAGTTCTTCAGAGGTAACAACAAAACTGATATTTTTGGAATCGTTATTGTTAAGCTGTGTAATTTTAATTTCGTAGTCATCATATTTATTATTCCTGTAAAATCTTACATATGCTTTACCCTTGTGGACACTGTATCTGTAACCGACACTCATAAGTGAAAGAGAATGCTTCTTTACAATAGAGTTGTCGATTGTTCCATATATTCCGTAAGAGCTGTTCTTGTCAATTGTTCCTATCGGGGTACTGTTCTTGTAGTCTATAATTCCCTGCAATTCTCCAGGAGTGCCATTCTGTCCTTTTATTATTGATAGAATTCTTGTGTTATATAATCTGCCATATTTAATATTAAGGGCTTTGCCGGTGGTATTATCAGTTATCGGGTGACCAAGTGCAGCGTAGTTATAATCTGTATCAATATAAGTTATTGTTCCGATACCCTGTGCATCATCTTTTACCCACAGACCTAGCTTATATTCACTGTTTTTATCCTCAACAGGGGTTACAGTTACATTTATTATTTCATCATTACGCAGTAATTCTATATTAAGCTTCTCGCCAGCACATTCATTTACCTTGCAAGATAACTGCTTCTTGGAATTGATTTCTTCATCATTGATTTTTAAAATGTAATCGCCTTTGGTAATAATATTTTCGCAGGGGGTTATTGTACCACTTGATTTGCTCTCGATGGAATCGGTCTTTACTACAAGTATTCCGCTGCTTTTCAGATATAAGCCAGCCTGAAAGCCACAGGGATAGACGTATTTTTCATCAACCACATTGACATTTACTGTCTTTAAAAATAAGAAGCCGAACAGATGAAGGTCGATGTGGTAACTTCCAGGACTGCCGGTTATAAAAGTAACTTCTCGGCTGAAATCAGCATTTGCAAGACTGTTATTAGTACCATTCTGCGTGTTGTGAACGCTTCCTGTAACGGGGAGTGACAGGTTGATACTTGTATCGCTTTGCTCAGTTATATATATCTGTTCAGGAAAATGCTTATTAACATAGTTTACATAAGATGTAATAAGAATAAATAAAAGTGTTATTATTCCTGACCAGTAAATATACTTATTTAATAATTTATTAGAAAATGTATTTTTATTAATAAGCATGGTTTTCCTCCTTTAAAATTTATTTAAAATTTATCTGATGATATTATTATCTGCAATAATGAAGCTAAATAAAAAGGTTTATAATGCCAATATATTTATATGATTTAATTTTATTTGTCGAATTATGTCGATAGTTGCGATGCGTTTTCGTTGTAAAATTACATTTTTAAATATATAATAATAAATATATTCATTATGCGGTGCTGAAAGATAGGTTCTTTTGGCGGAAAGCATATTTATATATTATTATATGACGAGGGGAAGAATTGCTTATGAATCCATTGAAAATTGTAATTGCGGATGATAACAAGAGAATGGTAGATGTAATCAAAGAGGTTATTAATGGAGAACCGCAGTTAGATGTTGTAGGTACAGCAACGAATGGCGAGGATACAGTTGATGTCATTAAAAAGACACAGCCTGATATTGTACTTCTTGATATTATTATGCCGCAGATTGACGGACTAACTGTTATGCAGAGGATAAGGGAGGATAATGATTGTGTTAATCCTGCATTTATTGTTATTAGTGCAGTTGGAAGGGAAGCAGTGACAGAGGATGCTTTCAATATGGGAGCTACATATTATGTTATGAAACCATTTGATAATAATATGCTGATTGACCGCATTAAATATATTGGAGGAATTATTAATATAAAGCCTGTCAATATAAAAAAATCGGTTAACGACAGTATTCCTCATAACAAACATATCCTTGAGAATGAGATTACAGGAATGATACACGAGATTGGTGTTCCTGCACATATAAAGGGTTATCAGTATCTGAGAGAGTCTATCACACTTGCGGTTAATGATCCGGATATAATAAATAGTATTACCAAAGTCCTTTATCCAACTATAGCCAAAAAGTTTGACACAACACCAAGCCGTGTTGAAAGAGCTATAAGACACGCTATTGAAGTTGCATGGAACAGAGGCAATCCGGATATTCTTAACGATTTGTTCGGATATACAATCAGCAATGGCAAAGGCAAGCCGACTAATTCAGAATTCATAGCACTTATATCAGATAATATAAGGCTTCATCAGACAGCAGTTTGATGGTTTTTTAGGAATTATACTGACAGTTTATCAGCTTTTTTGCGGTTTTTTCTTGCTATATTGAACTTTGTATATTATAATATTAACGTATTTGTAAAAATGTTTTAACAAAATTGTAATATTTAGGAGTTTTATATATGCGTAAAATAGTATTCAAAACGTTTGCTGCAGCAGCATTGGCAACAACTATTGCGGGAACAACAATTATAGGTTCAACAGCATTTGCTGACGAAATCAGTACACTTACACAGCAGAAGCAGGATAAACAGAATGAACTTGATCAGCTGCAGCAGCAGGCTGCCTATCTTCTTACAGAGATGAGTTCTTTAGAACAGGATATGGCAGATCTCTCAGATGAGATTGACCAGACTAACGCTGATCTTGAAGCTGCACAACAGTTACAGCAGAAACAGTTTGATGATACTAAATTAAGAATTAAATATATGTATGAAGACCAGTCAACATCAATTTCAGATGTATTCCTTACAGCATCTGATATGAGTGATGTTATTAATAAGGCAAGTTATATGCAGCAGGTATATGACTATGATCGTAACAAGCTTGAAGAGATGGCTGCAACAGCAGCATCTATCGCTGAATATAAAAGTGATTTAGAGACTAAGCAGGCAGCTCTTAATGACAAGCAGAAGGAGCTTACTAACAAGCAGGCTACACTTTATACAGCAATTGATGCTGCACAGAGTGATATCAGTAACTTTGACGAATTATTAGCAGAAGCTAATGAAAAAGCTGCTAAGGCATTAGAACAGAAAAGACAGGCAGAAGCAGCAAGAGCAGCTGCAACAAGCGGTCAGACAACAACTAAGACAAAAGTTACATCAATACCTACATCAGCTAATAATGATTCATCAGTTGCATCTAACATTGTTTCAATAGCTTACAGATATGTTGGTGTTCCTTATAGAAGTGGTGGAGCTTCACCAAGTGGATTTGACTGTTCAGGTCTTGTATCATATGTACTTGCACAGGCAGGTATATCTGGTGTTGCTCGTTCATCAAGTTCACAGGCATATGGAGGCGTTGCTGTATCAGGTGGCATAAGTGCCGCACAGCCAGGTGATGTAATATGTTACCCGGGACACGTTGGTATCTACATCGGCGGAGGACAGATGATACATGCTTCTGTACCTGGTGATTATGTAAAGGTTTCTTCAGTTAATATCGGAATGCAGATAATTGGTGTAAGAAGATACTGGTAATTGATATATTTTGAAAAATATGTTTTAATATAGTTATTACATTGATTATATTTATACATTTAGTTACATAGATGTATAGAAAGGGGATTATATGAAGAATGTTTTATTTATTGCATCAGAAGCAGTACCTTTCATTAAAACAGGAGGTTTAGCTGACGTTGTTGGTTCGCTTCCTAAGTATTTTAATAAGGATGAATTTGATGTTCGTGTTATGATTCCAAAGTATACATGTATTCCTTGGGAGTACAGAGAGAAGATGGTATACAAGACTCATTTCTATATTGATTTAGCTTGGCGTACACAGTACGTTGGCGTATTTGAAATGGAGTATGATGGAGTTACATTCTATTTTATTGATAATGAATTCTATTTTGGAGGACCAAAGCCTTATAGCTGGATACACGAAGATATTGAGAAATTTGCATTCTTTAGTAAAGCTGCTTTGTCAGCAATACCTGTTATTGGTTTTAAGCCAGACATAATACATTGCAATGACTGGCAGACAGGACTTATTCCGGTATATTTACACGAGCGTTTTGCACTTGGGGATTTCTACAATGGTGTAAAGTCAATAATGACTATACATAACCTTAAGTTCCAGGGTATATGGGATCTTAAGAAGGTAAAGGATATTACCGGATTAGATGACAGCTATTTTACATCAGATAAGCTTGAAGCATATAAAGATGCTAATTATCTTAAGGGTGGCATAGTATACGCTGACAGGGTAACTACTGTTAGCGAGACATATGCAGAGGAGATTAAGACACCTTTCTATGGTGAGAATCTTGATGGCCTTATGAATGCAAGAGCTAATGTCCTTAGTGGTATTGTTAATGGCATAGATTACGAAGTATATAATCCTATGACAGATAAATCTCTTGCGGCTAACTATAATCAGATTACTTTCCGTAAAGAAAAGTGGAAGAATAAAGTTGCTCTCCAGAAAGAACTGGGACTTGCACAGGATAAGAGCAAGTTTATGATAGGTATAGTATCAAGACTTACAGACCAGAAGGGTCTCGATTTAATTGCTTATGTTATGGACGAGTTATGTGCAGAAGATGTACAGCTTGTAGTTCTTGGAACTGGTGAAGAGAAATATGAGAATATGTTCAGACATTTTGACTGGAAATATAATGACAGAGTATCTGCTAATATTTACTATTCAGAGGAGATGTCACATAAGATATATGCAGCTTGTGATGCATTCCTTATGCCTTCATTGTTTGAGCCTTGTGGACTCAGCCAGCTTATGTCTTTAAGATATGGTACAGTGCCTATAGTTAGAGAGACAGGTGGTCTTAAGGATACAGTTGAGCCATATAATGAATATGAGAGTACAGGAACAGGTTTCTCATTTGCTAACTACAATGCCCACGAAATGCTTGGGATTATTAATTATGCTAAGAGCGTATACTATAACCACAAGAGAGAGTGGAACAAGATAGTTGACAGAGGAATGAAAGCAGATTTCTCTTGGAAGAGTTCAGCTAAGAAGTATGAGGAATTATATAATTCTTTGTTCTAGGATATAATATGACTACTTCGTAGTCACTTAGAAGTTTCTTCGAAACTTCGGATGCGTTGGAGAACAACGCAGAAAATAGGATATAATATGACTACTTCGTAGTCACTTAGAAGTTTCTTCGAAACTTCGGATGCGTGGAAAAGTAACGCAGGGCATATGATATAATGAGCACAAGAATTATAAAATATAGTGCTGTGTGTTATGTAATTGAATATTGTTATTTACCTGCCAGACTGATGTATGTTGGTCTGGCATTTTTTTAACAGTAAAAGAAACTTTCTACTTGCCTTTTTAATTATGTTATGGTATTATTTTATTGTTATGCGGAAGTGGCGGAATGGCAGACGCAGCAGACTCAAAATCTGCCGGTGGCAACATCGTGTGGGTTCAAGTCCCATCTTCCGCATTAATAGATTAAGGAAGTCTTTGTATAAAGGCTTCCTTTTTGTGATTTTTGGTGTAAGATATGGCTAGAATCGTTCTGTATCAATTTCCAGACAGCGTTTTAGCCTTTTATACATTCCCTGCTTGGTCATTCCAAGCTTGGCGGCTGCTTGCTCTGCACCCAGTGTATTAATCATTTCCCTGACTTCTTTAACGGAAAGATTATAATAATTGCTTGTGCGGCCTGCATTTCTTGTTTTCCATTTTTTGAGCTTTTCTTCATCGTAGGATAATACAAGCTGGTTTCTATCGAACTTATTTTTTATCTCTGCTTTGCCGCCAAAGAGACTTAACAGGTTGTTTAATGTCTTTACCTGTTCCTCATCTTCGGCAGTTTTATTTATATCAAATATCAATACATTTAAGTCGTACATAATAACCTCCATAAGTAAACTAATTAATTATTTGTCTAAAGTATAACATATAGACTATGTAATAGAAATGGCTTATATACAATTTGGTATTTACTTATAGATTGCTTGTTATGTGTTTATATATAGTTGTCTGTGCATTTATATTATTTGTTATGCTTATATATTGTTTGTTGTATTTTTATATATTAATGCTGTGTGAAAAGCGAAAAGTGGTTTGTTGTTTTTAAATAAAAACTTAATAATACTTTTATTTTTTTTATAAATGGACTATAATGCTTTAGCAATAAACATTGAGGTTATGTTTATCTAATAAATAATCATTATTATGAACAGGAGGAATTTATTATGTTGCCATTATGGCTTTGTATCCCTTTCGCAGGATTACTTTTATGTATTGCAATTATGCCACTTGTGAAAGCTGAATGGTGGGAAAGTCATCAGATACACGCAGTTATATTCTGGTCACTTTTATTTATCATTCCATATGCGGTAACAAAAGGTGCATCAACAGCAGCGGAAACGGTGCTTGAATGTATAATTAACGATTATCTTAGTTTTATTATTTTATTATTTGGTTTATTCTGTGTTACAGGTAATATATCTGTTGATGGTGATTTGGTTGGTTCACCAAGAGTAAATACAATTACATTATTAATAGGAACATTTCTTTCCAGCCTAATAGGAACAACTGGTGCAAGTATGTTATTGGTTCGTCCGCTTATTAAGATGAACTCCTGGAGACATAGAAGAAGTCATATTATGATATTCTTTATATTTCTTATCTCTAATATGGGCGGATGTCTTACACCAATTGGTGACCCACCACTTCTTATGGGATTTATGAGAGGAGTTCCGTTTACATGGAGTTTACACCTGCTTCCAGTATCATGCTTTAATCTTGTAATTCTGCTTCCAATATTCTATATGATTGACAGACATAATTACAGACTTGATATTGCTGAGGGTAGTGTGCCTGATATAAGTAAGGAGTCAACAGAATTAAAGCTTCAGGGTGCTCACAATATTATATTTATAGTAACAATTGTAATTGCTGTTGTACTCAGTGGTACACTTACTAATATTCCAGCATTTATTGGAGCCAACGGAGAGCTTAAGGGCTTACATATTGGAGAAGTAACATTCTCATTTGTTACAATGATAGAGATTGCAATAATTCTTTTATCAGCGTTCTTGTCATTTAAGACAACACAATCTGAGATTAGAACCAAGAACCATTTCAACTGGGGTGCAATTCAGGAAGTAGCTGTACTTTTTATAGGTATATTTATTACAATGCAGCCAGCTCTGATGATTCTTAAGGCTGTTGGTCCAACACTTGGAATTAACAAGGCATGGCAGATGTTCTGGACAACAGGTGCACTTTCAAGTTTCCTTGATAATACACCAACATACCTTGTATTCTTTACAACTGCTGGTACATTAGGATTTACAAATGGTATTACAACAAGTGCAGGGATTATAACTGTGAAGCTTCTTACTGCTATATCTTGTGGTGCGGTATTTATGGGAGCTGGTACATATATCGGTAATGCACCTAATTTTATGGTTAAATCCATTGCAGACGAGAATGGTGTCAGAATGCCTGGTTTCTTCGGATATATGCTTTGGTCTATAGGTATTTTAGTTCCTGTGTTTATACTTGACACATTAATATTCTTTTTATAGGAGGAAGGCAATATGAGCGATAATAATATTAATAATATTGATAATAGTATCAATAATGAGAATAAGTCATCAAATTATGATGCTAAGACAATTGCCTACAATCTTGCTAAGAAGATATATGAACTTGATAGCAATGTATATGAGAGTGTAGGTTCAGAACTTGGACGAGTATTTATAGGTGATGCGGACAAATGTCTTGATAAGCTTAGTGCACTTATATATACTAACCCACACGGATATCTGTTAAGAAGTGAAGTTGCTCTTGTAGGAAATATGGCAAGAACAATTAAGGATAAGGAAGCTAAGTCTAAGTTTATGCGTCAGTATAATGACATATTAAACGAGATAGCAGAACTTCCTCACGGATTTGGTTCAGTTGATATCCTTGATACATCAATCAGTGAGTTAAATGTATCTAACTTCCATAGAAATAACAACGATAATAGAATGATAATATGTATAAGCCGTACAGAGGGAAGTGCTGGTACTGATATCGGATTTGCACTTGCTGATAAATTAAGACTTAACTATTATGATGCTGAGATTTTCAAGGATCTTGTTATCCGTAAAGATGCAGAAAAAGATGCAAGATGGAAGAGCAAGAAGATTGACTTAAGCCACGAAATGATTAATCCAGAAAAGGCAAGACGTTTCAGCCGTAACCATGGACTTCCAGCTAATGATGCGGCATTCTTTAATGAATCAGAAATTCTTAGGGAACTTGCTGAGAAAGAGGACTTTATTGTTATCGGACGTTGTGCTGACGTTATTCTTAAGAATAACAATATACCTCACGTCAGTGTATTTATTACTGCACCTGTACAGCAGAGAGCAAGACGTATTATGGAACTTGAGAAAATTCCATATTCTAAGGCATTAAAGAGGTTGGTTAAATTGGATAAAAAGCGAGAACGTTACTATAAATTCTACACCAATAATATATGGGGGCAGGCATACAACTATGATTTATGTATTAACAGTGCAAGCTATGGTATAGATGAAGCTGTCAACCTCATATTAAGAGTTATTAACAGGGATAAATAAATATCCGTTAAATGTAACAACCTGAAATTAGTAATGTATTTTTTAATAATGCACAGACTTTTAATGGAAAGTCTGTGCATTTTCTGCTATAATGTGCGTAAGCAATGAGCCGTGCCAGTCTAAAGCCTGAGGAAGAACTGTGCTTGCACAAAGTTCTTCTTTGGGCTTTAGACTGATAGGGCGAATGCCCGACAGTTCTGGAAAGCAAAGCTTTCCAAAACCTGCATGGCGTACTAAAATACCCCAATGGTTTTTAGTCTGAATTAAGAAAACTAAATTCGGATACCCCACCAGAAGAGCGCTTACAGCGCGATTTCGTCCGTTGGTAAAATTATTGGCTCAGTGAGGCATATTATGGATAATTGCAAGCAAATTCAGAAAATGATTAAAGATTACGACAAAGGTAATCTTTCATTAAAGCAGGAAGAACAATTCATACAGCATATCCTTAATTGTGAGGACTGCAAAGAAGAACTGGAGATATATTATATTGTGTCATACGGACTTGATGAAGACAATATATCAAAAAATACCCCTCCAGCTATCAAAGCCTGCATAGACAGCTATGATTTTAAGACATTAGTTGACTTGAAATTATCTCTAAGCATAGATAAATGCAATGCAATAAGAGAATGGAATCATAATATAACAATATTGAATATTATGATAGAAGTAATTATGCTTCTGACTTTTATTATTTGTATAATAATCAGATATTATTAAAAGCTGGAATGTTGTAATACGGCATTTTGTATCCTGCTATTTACAGGATTTCCAGCTGGAATGGAGATTTAGAATGAGTAAATTGCTGCTTATAGATGGGCACAGTATATTAAACAGGGCATTCTACGGAGTGCCTGATTTAACTAACAGCGAAGGAATACATACTAATGCAATGTATGGATTCCTTAATATTATGTTTAAATTTATAGATGAGGAAAAGCCTGATTATGTTACAGTTGCATTTGATCTTAGTGCACCAACTTTCAGACATAAAGTATATGATGGTTATAAAGGCACAAGAAAGCCGATGCTTCCTGAGTTAAGACAGCAGGTTCCGCTTATGAAGGAACTACTTACAGCTATGAATATAACTATAGTAGAAAAAGAAGGCTTTGAGGCAGATGATATTCTAGGAACAATAGCCAAGAACTCGCAGAAGCAGGGAATTGACGTGTCTATTGTATCTGGTGACAGGGATTTGTTGCAGCTTGCAGATACTAATATAAAAATCCGTATACCAAAGACTAAAAAGGGAGTTACAGAGGTTGAAGATTATTATCCAGAAGATGTAAAAGAACTTTATGGCGTAACACCTGCGGAATTCATAGAGATGAAGGCACTTATGGGTGACAGCTCTGATAATATACCTGGTGCACCGGGAATAGGCCCTAAGACAGCCTCAGCTTTAATAATAAAGTATCATAATATAGATAATATTATTGATAATATATCAGAATTAAAGCCGCCAAAGGCTAAGAAATCAATAGAAGAAAATATTGAGCAGATTAAATTAAGCCGTTATTTATCAGAGATTAAGATAGATGTTGATGTCGATTATGACATTAATAATGCGGATATTAATGATATGTTTAATCAGGAGTCATATAAGCTTTTTAAGCGTTACGATTTCAAGAATATGCTTAAAAGATGTGATAATGGTACACAGTCAGAGCCTGAATGTTGTAAACATTTTAATAAGGTGGAGGATTTTGCCAAAGCCGAGGAAGTGTTTGAAACAGCAGCTTCACATATTAAAGAAAATAAAAAAATCGGACTTGGAATAATTGCAGAAGACGAGCTTCTTGGAGTTTCGATATCATATTCTGATGAGGATATATATTATATTCCAGCTGGAGGCTTTATTACATCTGATTATTTAAAAGATAAGCTTATGATATTAATAAAGTGTTCAGATAACAGGAATATTGTAATAGATAATCTTAAAGACTATCTTTACATTTTTGATAACTATACAGATGGGAATAACGATGACAGCCTTGAAGTATCAGAACAGGCATTTATGGATATAGCAATTGCGGCATATCTTATTCATCCTAATAATGAAAGATATGATTATGAAGCACTGGCAAGAGAATACCTTTCAATGCTTGTTATGTCACAGACAGAGCTTATTGGAAAGAGAAGCATAAAGGAAAGCTTTGATATTGATGATGCGAACTTGTTTAAACTTGCCTGCTTTAAGGCATATGTAAATTATAGATGTGCACAGTCTGTTATAGATGTCCTTATATCAGAGGATATGTATTCATTATACAATGATATAGAAATGCCTCTTGTATTCGTGCTTTACGATATGCAAAGATTCGGTATAAGGGTTGACAAGAATGAGCTTGATGATTACTCAAAGGTACTTACAGAGAAGATAAATGTCCTTGAGAAAGAGATATATGAGCTTGCAGGCGAAGAATTTAATATTAATTCGCCTAAACAGCTTGGTGTTATTCTGTTTGAGAAAATGGGTATGCCTAACGGAAAGAAGACAAAAAGTGGTTACTCTACAGCCGCAGATATTTTAGATAAGCTTGCACCAGATTATCCAATTGTTAAGAAGATACTTGAATATAGACAGTTAGCAAAGCTTAATTCAACATATGCTGTCGGACTTACAGCATATATTAAAGAAGATGGCCGGATTCACGGAACATTTAACCAGACAATTACTGCTACGGGAAGAATAAGCAGTACAGACCCTAATCTTCAGAATATACCAATACGAATGGAGATGGGAAAGAAGATACGAAAGGTATTCATTCCAAAAGACGGCTATGTGTTTATTGATGCCGATTATTCACAGATTGAGTTAAGAATACTTGCCCATATGTCAGGTGATGAGAAGCTTATAGCTGCATATAATTCATCAGAAGATATTCACAGGGCAACAGCGGCAGAGGTATTTAATACTCCTATAGATGAGGTTACACCATTACAGAGAAGCAATGCCAAGGCAGTTAATTTTGGAATAATATACGGAATGAGTTCGTTTGGACTTAGTCAGGATTTAAGTATTACACCTAAGGAGGCCAAAGCATATATTGACAAATATTTTGCGACATATCCATCAATTAAAGAATTTATTGATGGACTTGTAAGCTCTGCCAAAGAAAAAGGATATTCTCTTACAATGTTTAACAGAAGAAGAGAGATACCGGAACTTTCATCTGGTAACTTTATGCAGCGTTCATTTGGGGAACGAGTTGCTATGAATGCACCAATACAGGGAACAGCGGCTGATATTATTAAGCTTGCTATGATTAGGGTTAGCAGGGCATTAAAGGAAAAAGGTCTTAAATCACACCTTATATTACAGGTTCACGATGAACTTTTAGTTGAAACAGCTATAGATGAAATTGATGAAGTACGACAGATATTAACAGAGGGTATGAAAGAGGCAGTAAGTCTTAAAGTTCCACTTGAAATAGATATAAAGCAGGGTAAAAACTGGCTTGAGGCACATTAATACTATAGATATAGAAAAGTATATTATAACTATAAATGAGGACTACTTATGAAGACAATTGGAATAACAGGTGGAGTTGGTGCTGGTAAATCAGCGGTTCTTGAATATTTAGCTGATAATTACAACTGTGATATTATTATGACAGATGATGTAGCCAAAGGATTGTATACAAAAGGTTCTAAGACATATGAAATGATGATAGCATTGATTGGCGAAGATATTGTCGATGAAACTGGAGAGATTGATAAAAAGAAGCTGGCAGATATAATATTTTCTAATGCCAATAAACGTATGGCAGTAAATAGTATAGTACACCCGGCAGTAAAGCAGGAGGTTATCACACGCATAACGAATAATAAAATAGCTGGAAGATTAGATTATACATTCGTTGAGTCAGCACTGCTGCTTACAGAACATTATGATGTATTCTGCGATGAGGTATGGTATATAGACACATCAGAGGATATAAGAAGACAGCGCTTAAAAGAAAGCCGTGGCTATAGTGATGAGAAGATTGATAATATATTAAAGAGCCAGCAGGCATTAGAGAATATTAAAGATAAATGCAGCTATTGTATTGATAATAATAAGGATTTAGAATATACTTTCAGACAGATACAAAACATTTTATTGAGCTAAAGTGGCTCTTGTGTTAAAATGTGGGCAGAAATGAGGATATGATATGGATAAAGAAAGGAATTCCAACAATAGTTATGTGTTTGGTCTTGATATAGGAACAAGGAGCGTTGTTGGCGTTGTAGGTTATCTTGAATATGGCAGATTTAAAATAGCAGCAATGGCACAGCAGCTCCATACAACGCGTGCTATGCTTGATGGGCAGATACACGATATATATAAAGTAGGTGATACAATACGTCAGGTTAAGCTTGCACTTGAAAGGCAGCTTAATATGGAACTTAAAGATGTATGTATAGCTGCTGCGGGCAGGGTTTTAAGAACGGTTAATGCGACTGCCGAGTATGAATTTGAAGAAGAGACAAGAGTTACAGCGGAGGATATATATTCGCTTAATCTTCTTGCGGTAGAGAATGCACATCATTCAATCAATGATGCCACACAGAAAGACAGATTTTACTGTGTAGGCAATACACCTATAAGATATCAGCTTAATGGTTATGATATAGGTAACCTTGAGGGGCATAAGGCTAGAAAAATATTTGTTGAGCTTATTGCTACATTTCTTCCGGAAGAAGTTGTAGACGGACTATACGAGGCAGTAGAGTATGCTGGGCTTAATGTTGCTTCACTTACATTAGAGCCAATAGCTTCAATGAATATTGCGATTCCAGAACAGTACAGACTTCTTAACATATGTCTTGTCGATGTCGGAGCGGGTACATCGGATATATGTATTACTAAAGATGGAAGCATTGTGGCTTATGGTATGATTCCATTAGCAGGTGATGAGATAACAGAAAAGATTGCAAAGAATTATCTTGTTGACTTCAACACAGCGGAGACTATTAAGATATCCGCAAGCAATCCGGACAATAAAGAGGTTGTGTTCAATGATATTATGGGACTTGAACAGAGGGTTTCTTCAAGCGAGATACAGGCAATAGCAGAAGAATCAATTGATAATATGGCAAAGTCGACATCAGATAAGATTATCGAGCTTAATGGCGGTAAGCCGGTAAATGCTGTATTCGTTGTAGGTGGTGGCGGTAAAATGCCAAGTTACACCAAGGTACTTGCTAAGAATCTTGGCATAGCACCTGAAAGAGTTGCAATAAGAGGAAAGGAAGTCCTTACAACAGTGGATTTTAATGTTGAAGGCTTTGAGAAAGATTCTTTATATGTAACACCAGTAGGTATATGTACGAATTATTATACACAGAAGAATAAGTTTATATTTGTTAATGTCAATAATGAGCGTATTAAGTTATATGATAATAATAAGCTCACAGTATTTGATGCGATTATGCAGATAGGTTATCCTAATGAGAAGCTTTTCCCAAGACGGGGTGCTCAGATTGAATTTATGGTTAATGGCAAAGTAAGGCTTGTAAGAGGTCTTGCAGGGGAAGGTGCAGTTATTACACTTAATAATAAGCCTGCCAGCCTTAATACAGCAATTGAGCAGAATGATGTCATATTTGTTGAGGAGTCAACGATTGGTGAACCGGCTTCAATTACTTTAGGACAGATAGAAGAATTTGGTTCAGATATAACATTTGTTGTCAATGGAAAGAATATCGTCTGCCCAAGATTTGCATATGTTAATGGTGAATTAAAGTCAGAATTCTATGATATCAGAAATGAAGACTCAATAAGAATAGAGAACTTCTATACAGTAGAACAGTTATTTACATTCCTTGACCTGGACTATAAAGATTATTATGTATTAGTTAATAATATGCCAGCTAATAAACATACTAAGGTTTATGAGAATTTTATGGTTTCATTCAGCAATGTGCCTAAGCAGACAAGCTATGCTGATTTAGAAGATGATACAGAAAATGAAGATGCTGACGGAGGTTATTATTCAGATAACAATACTGAGCAGAATAATGAAGCTGGAAATGGACCGGCAGTCCAGAATGATAGTGATGATAATAATTCGTCTGATATGTCTGATGCGACTAAAGGTAATAATAATGCTGGTGATACACAAGAATCAGCCGATGGAGCTTCATTTAATACAGCACCTGATATTCAAAGGCCAATCAGGGATGTGTCAATAATCGTTAATGGGACACCTGTTGTATTAAAGGGAAAGAGTGATTATGTGCTTGTTGATTTATTCCAGTTTTATGACTTTGACCTTTCCAAACCTAAAGGAAATATTGTAATATTACATAATGGTGTCAGAAGTGAATATACAGCACCGCTAAATGATGGTGATGATATAAAGATATTCTGGGAATAACAAGCTTTAAGTAATGTGAAGAATTTATAATTCATAATAATAGAAATGAGGATTGACTTATGAGAATGATGCCGATTGCAAGCGGCAGTAGTGGCAACTGTATATATATTGGTTCAGATGATACACATATATTAATAGATGCTGGAATAAGCCGTAAGAAGATAGAAGAAGGGCTTAACAGCATAGATGTATCATTAAAGGATATAGATGCAGTATTTGTTACACACGAACATATTGACCATATAAAAGGACTTGGCGTAATGTCAAGAAAAGATGGAATACCAATATATTCAACAGACGGAACAATTAATGGAATTAAGGCAGCTACGAGCCTTGGAAATATAGACTCAGATTATTACCATATAATTGAAGCTGATACAGATATTCATCTTAAAGATATGACAATACATAGTTTCAGTGTATCGCACGATGCCAATGAACCAGTTGCCTACAGTGTATATTGCGATAATAACAAAGCTTCGGTCATAACAGATCTTGGATATTATGATGACTATATTATTGATAATCTTGAGAATTCGGATATGATGCTTGTTGAAGCCAACCACGATATTAATATGCTTCAGATAGGAAGTTATCCTTATTATCTTAAACAGCGCATACTTGGCAATAAAGGACATTTGTCGAATGATTCATCAGCAAGGCTTATCAATTCTCTTCTTAATGATAACATTAAAGGGATATACCTTGGACATTTAAGCAAAGAGAATAATTATGATAAGCTTGCATATGAAACAGTTAAGTTAGAGATAGACTTAAGTGATAATGAATACAAGTCTAAAGATTTTCATATAGAGGTAGCAAAGAGAAGTGAGCCATCAACACTTCTTGAAATATAGTACTACAGTGGTATAAATATGCGAGAGCATATTTACATAAATACATATGCGTAAATGCAAAGAATGGAGGACTATTATGAAAAAATGTGTAATTACAGTCGTAGGAAAGGATACTGTTGGTATCATAGCAAAGGTGTGTACATATCTTGCTAAGACAGAAATTAATATTCTTGATATTTCACAGACTATCGTATCAGGTTATTTTAATATGATGATGATAGTTGATTTATCTAATTCCAATACAGGCTTTGATGAAGTTGTAACAGCACTTGAGAATCTTGGCAAGGAAATTGGTGTTGTAATTAAATGTCAGAGAGAAGAAATCTTTGATATGATGCACAGAATTTAATTAACTATTATTAAGTATACGCCATTGGCGATGCGGAAATGAGGAGAAAAATGATTAACATATATGAAGTTACTGAAACCAACAAAATGGTTGAGAAGGAAAATCTTGATGTAAGAACAATTACACTTGGTATCAATCTTCTTGACTGTGCAAGCGAGAATCTTGATGAAGTAAATGAGAAAATATATAAAAAAATCACAACTCTTGCTAAAGACCTTGTAAAGACAGGAGAGGATATTTCAAGGGAAATAGGTATTCCAATAGTTAATAAAAGAATTTCTATAACACCTATTTCATTAGTTGGGGCCTCATGCTGTAAAACACCTGACGATTATGTAACTATTGCAAAGACACTTGATAAAGCTGCCCATGAAGTCGGAGTTAATTTCATAGGTGGTTATTCTGCTGTTGTATCAAAGGGTATGACAAAGAGCGACGAACTGCTTATCCGTTCAATTCCTAAAGCACTTGCATCTACAGAACTTATATGCAGCTCAGTAAATGTTGGCTCTACAAAGACGGGTATTAATATGGACGCTGTAAGACTTATGGGTGAAATAGTTAAAGAGACTGCCGCATTAACTAAAGATGCAGACTCTCTTGGCTGTGCAAAGCTTGTTGTATTATGTAATGCTCCAGATGATAATCCATTTATGGCAGGAGCTTTCCACGGAGTTACAGAAGATGATGCTATTATCAATGTAGGTGTCAGTGGTCCGGGTGTTGTTAAGTATGCACTTGAAAGTGTAAGAGGAGAAAGTTTTGAAGTACTCTGCGAAACTATCAAGAAGACAGCATTTAAGATAACAAGAGTAGGACAGCTTGTTGCTCAGGAAGCTTCTAGACGACTTGGCATACCATTTGGTATAATTGATCTTTCACTTGCCCCAACACCGGCAATTGGTGATTCTGTTGCAGAAATTCTTGAAGAAATCGGACTTGAGAGAGCCGGTGCTCCGGGAACAACAGCAGCACTTGCACTTCTTAACGATCAGGTTAAGAAAGGCGGCGTAATGGCTTCATCATATGTAGGAGGACTTAGTGGTGCATTTATTCCGGTCAGTGAAGATCAGGGAATGATTGATGCAGTTAATGCAGGTTCACTTACTATTGAAAAGCTTGAAGCTATGACATGTGTATGTTCCGTAGGTCTTGATATGATTGCTATACCAGGAGATACAAAGGCATCTACAATATCTGGTATCATTGCAGATGAAGCAGCTATCGGTATGGTAAACCAGAAGACAACAGCTGTAAGAGTAATACCTGTTGTTGGAAAAGGTGTTGGCGAAACTGTAGAATTCGGCGGACTTTTAGGCTATGCTCCTATTATGCCGGTTAATACATTTGACTGCTCAGCATTTGTAAACAGACCAGGAAGAATACCAGCGCCTATACATAGTTTTAAGAATTAATTACACATTTTAGAATTAATATATTGCTGTAAGTTATATGACATCATAAGTTATATAGTAATTAGTATATAACAGAGTGTTTATATTGAAATAACTTATATAGTAAAAATTCCCCCGGAGCAAAAGCTTACGGGGAATTTTTGTGTGTTGAACATATTCGCTGTGTTTAATATTAATTATAATTGGATTTGCTTACTGATTTATCAATTATAGAGATAACATTTATTATAATTATGTTATGATATAATATGACTACTTCGTAGTCACTTAGAAGTTTCTTCGAAACTTTGGATGCGTTGAAAAGCAACGCAGGGCATATGATATAATATGACTACTTCGTAGTCACTTAGAAATTTCTTCGAAACTTCGGATGCGTTGAAGAACAACGCAGAAATTATGATATAATATGCACAAAATATTTATAGAATTATTGACAGAATTAAAATGCAAGGGGATTTATATATGAAAGCAGTAGGACTTGTAACAGAATACAACCCATTTCATAATGGACATTTATATCATCTTAATAAAGCAATGGAGCTTACAGGGGCGGATATAAGTGTTGCAGTTATGAGCGGGGATTTTGTACAGCGCGGAGAACCGGCGGTTCTTGATAAATATACGCGTGCTTCTATGGCACTTAACAGTGGAGTTAATCTTGTCGTTGAACTGCCTGTTAATTATGCTGTGTCAAGTGCTGAGAGCTTTGCTGCTGGTGCTTTAAAGGTTCTTGATTATATAAAAGCTGACAGTATTGCTTTTGGGAGTGAGAGCGGGGATATAGAAAGGCTTTCTAAGCTTGCACACGTTTTGTGCGATAATGAAGATACGCTATATAAGGAAATATCTAAATACACTGCCAATGGAATATCCTATGCCGCTGCAAGACAAAAGACTGTGGAGAAGCTGACGGATAAAGACACTGCGGCAATGCTTACAAGTTCTAATAACATACTTGCGGTTGAATATCTGAAAGCTATCATAAAAAATAATTATGCTATTAAGCCTTATACAATAAAGAGGCAGGGAGATAGTTATAATGATACAGATATAAGGAGTGATTATGCAAGTGCGACGGCATTGAGAGAAAATCTTAAAAATGGAATGAAAAAATGTATAGATAGTGATTGCGTAGCGGGTGACAGTATAGATACTATAACAGAAGATGATAATGATACAAATAATGAAAAAAATAATGATATTAATAATATTAATACTATAAATATATCAGAATATATACCTGTAAAAGCGGGTTTAATATTATCTTCAAATACGAATTATATATATCCTGATGACATAACGGAAGCGTTATTTACAAGACTTTTAGATATACTTTTTGCGAGTAGTTATGATAAAAATGTATTTATAGAAAATGTTATGAAGTATCCAGATGTAAACAAGGAGATTGCTGGCAGATTATATAAGTCGGCTATGGATATGATAACAAGGACAGTACCACATAGGGCAGGAAGTAAAGATAATGAGGCGTTTTCATTTGGAAGCCTGTGTGAACATATAAAGACGAAAGAAGTGCCGCTTTCCAGAATAAAAAGAGCACTTATAAGAATAACACTTGGACTCGATAAAAAACATATGGAAAAATATACGAATGAACCATATATAAGGGTGCTTGGCTTTGATAAAAAAGGGCAGGAGTATCTTTCATATATAAGAAAAACTGTGGAAGTCCCACTTATAACAAAGACCGCTGACTATAAAGAAATACTGCTTGATGATATACACGCGGCTAATATTTATAATATGATTGTTGCTGGAAAGTATGGAGTTAAAGAACTGGGCGATTTTGTGAGAGGACCGGTCAGGGTATGATAAAAAGTGTGAGTTAAATTAAGAGGAAACATATACAATTCAACTGTTGCAAAATAGTATGCTGTTGGCACAGATTATATATTCAGGGAGTGTTAGGTATGTATTTAATATCAGCGTATTTTGATGAAAATACTAATAAAATATTGAAACATCTGCAACAAAGAATTGCTGATAAAACAGGCAATGATTTTATGATAAGGAATAATGTTATGCCTCATCTTACACTAAGCTCAATTGAGGCAAGAAATGTAGATGCGTTAATTCCAACATTTGAAAAGGTATGCAGGGAAAAGTTACAGCCTTTAGAAGAAAAAAGCGTTGCAAATAATACGATAAATATAGTATCGGTCGGACAGCTTTTTCCACGCGTGATATATGCCGCACCTGTGCTTAACGAGTATATGATGAAACTTTCGATATCAATATATAATGAATTTGCAACAATTCCAGAAACTAATATAAGCAAATTTTATCAGCCATATTCGTGGATGCCGCATATTACACTTGGCAAATGTCTTGATAAGGAGCAGATGAGACAGGCATTTGCTGTATTACAGGATTTATTTATGCCAATAGACGGGCAGATTGCTAAAATAGGATTGTCTACGGTCAATCCATATAGAGAAGTGTTGAGTGTAGAACTGTAGCTGTTAAAAGTTATGAAAGTTAAATTGCCATATCTGATAAGAATTGACGATTTTAAATTTAATTACGTCATATAGTGTTTTAATTTAGTCAAATGATTGATAAATGACTAAATTAAAATACAGCAAATGCTGCTAAAGAAGCATTTTCAGAGTATCTTACTAATACGAATCTTGATAGCAGACAGATTTATTTCGTAAATCAGATAGTAGAATATATTGTTCACAATGGAATGTTGAGAGATTTTTCAATTCTTCAGGAATCACCATTTACTGATCAAGGAAGCGTTGTAGATATATTCACAGATTTAACTGTGTGGTTTGGAATTAAAAAGGTTATAGATACCATAAATGATAATGCAGCAGCTTAAATAACATTGGATTATAGACATAATTCAGTAAAATTGCTTAACATTTAGAACAATCCTCACCTTGTCTTACGCAAAAAAAAGGTATATAATGAGGGCAAAAGTAGCGGTAACATAATGGTAAACATAATGTGCCGAAATTCATATTTTAAGGAGGAGTCAGTAATCATGGCATTTATTGACACAATT
>ERZ838516.185-NODE-185-length-101225-cov-14.605298_pt1 | contig 101225 bp, 90 predicted proteins | sample MGYA00519910_ERZ838516 | MGnify/ENA primary metagenome ERZ838516 (study PRJEB31850, sample SAMEA3708837) | human gut metagenome | biome: human gut; feature: human-associated habitat; material: faeces | place: China | collected 2014 ... | reverse complement strand
GAGCATAACCTTGCCAAGGTTAGGGTCGCGAGTTCGAGTCTCGTTTTCCGCTCCAAATAGAACAAGGTTGTCAGTCGATAAGATTGACAACCTTTTTTTTGTATTATATTGGAAGTTTACCGGACTATTTTATCGATAGATTGAATAGAAAAGCGTAATTTTGCAATTGAAAAAATCAGTGTACTTCCCCCAAAAAGAGTGTCATTGATTCACACAGGCCTATAATTAATTTAATAATAGCGATATGTTAACACAAATCATTAATGCACGCATCCTGACGCCTCAAGGTTGGCTGAAAGATGGATCAGTGCTTATTCGCGACAACAAAATTCTGGAAGTAACCAATTGTGACCTTGCAATTATTGGAGCTAAACTTATCGACGCCAAAGGAATGTATATCGTTCCCGGAGGAGTGGAAATCCACGTTCATGGCGGCGGTGGAAGAGACTTCATGGAAGGCACGGAAGAAGCTTTCCGAGTAGCTGTCAAAGCTCACATGCAGCATGGTACGACCAGTATTTTCCCCACTCTTTCTTCTTCTACCATTCCTATGATTCGTGCAGCCGCAGAGACTACCGAGAAGATGATGGCGGAACCGGACAGCCCTGTATTAGGACTTCATCTGGAAGGACATTATTTCAATATGGCTATGGCAGGCGGACAGATTCCCGAAAATATCAAAAACCCCGATCCGGAAGAATATATCCCGTTACTGGAGGAAACTCGTTGTATCAAGCGTTGGGATGCTGCGCCGGAGCTTCCGGGAGCCATGCAATTCGGTAAATACATCACGGCGAAAGGAGTGTTGGCTTCCGTAGGACATACGCAGGCAGAGTTTGAGGATATACAGACTGCCTATGAAGCCGGATATACCCATGCTACTCATTTCTATAATGCAATGCCGGGATTCCATAAACGGAAAGAATATAAATACGAAGGTACGGTAGAAAGTATTTACCTGATTGACGACATGACGGTCGAAGTGGTGGCTGACGGTATTCATGTACCACCTACTATTCTGCGTCTTGTTTATAAGATAAAAGGAGTGGAGCGTACCTGCCTGATAACGGATGCACTGGCTTGTGCGGCCAGTGACAGCCAGACTGCTTTTGACCCGCGCGTGATTATTGAAGACGGAGTATGCAAGCTGGCCGACCGTTCTGCTTTGGCAGGAAGTGTGGCTACTATGGACCGCTTGATTCGTACCATGGTGCAGAAAGCAGAAATACCTTTGGCGGATGTGATACGCATGGTATCCGAAACGCCTGCCCGCATAATGGGAGTACTTGACCGCAAAGGAACGCTTGAACGTGGTAAGGATGCCGATATTATTGCCCTCGACAGAGACTTGAATGTGAGAGCCGTATGGGCAATGGGGCAATTAGTGGAAGGTACCAATAAACTGTTTTAAATCTAATAAATAAAGAAGACTATGTTAACTCAGATAATTAACGGTAGAATACTTACCCCGCAAGGCTGGCTGAAAGACGGTTCGGTATTGATTTGTGACGGAAAAATATTAGAGGTGACCAACAGTGACCTGGCAGTTATCGGTGCAACGGTTATTGACGCCCGGGGAATGACAATCGTACCGGGATTTGTCAGTATGCACGCGCACGGAGGCGGCGGACATGATTTTACCGAAGCTACGGAAGAAGCATTCCGCATGGCAACTACCGCGCATTTGAAGCATGGCGCCACCAGTATGTTTCCTACTTTGTCATCCACATCGTTTGAAAAACTTTATCAGGCTGTCGATGTGTGTGAGGGATTGATGCAGGAACCGGATTCTCCAATTCTCGGTCTGCATATTGAGGGACCTTATTTGAATCCGAAAATGGCAGGAAGCCAGTATGAAGGTTTTCTGAAAACTCCTGATGAGAATGAATATATTCCGTTATTGGAGCATACTACTTGTATCAAGCGTTGGGATATCAGCCCGGAATTACGTGGAGCGCATGATTTCGCCAAATATACCCGTTCAAAGGGAATAATGACGGCAGTTACACATACAGAAGCCGAATATGATGAGATTAAAGCGGCGTATGCGGTGGGATTCTCACATGCTGCTCATTTTTACAATGCAATGCCGGGTTTCCACAAACGCCGTGAATATAAATATGAAGGGACGGTGGAGAGTGTATATCTGACAGACGGAATGACGGTGGAAGTTATTGCGGACGGCATTCATTTGCCTGCCACTATTCTGAAACTGGTTTATAAACTGAAAGGAGTGGAGAATACGTGTCTGGTGACTGATGCGCTGGCTTACGCTGCTTACGAAGGACATGAACCGATTGACCCACGTTATATTATTGAAGATGGAGTGTGTAAAATGGCAGACCATTCCGCGCTGGCCGGTAGTTTGGCTACAATGGATGTGTTGGTGCGTACAATGGTAAAGAAAGCAAATATTCCTTTGGAGGATGCAGTGCGCATGGCTTCCGAGACTCCCGCCCGTTTGATTGGAGTCAGTGACCGGAAAGGTGCATTGGCTAAAGGGGTGGATGCAGATATTGTGATTCTCGATAAGGAGTTGAATGTACGTTGTGTGTGGTCAATGGGAAAGATTGTTCCGGGTACTGATGTTCTTCTGCATAAATAATAATTGCCGGATGAGCGATGTTTGATAGATAACATCCGGTGTTTTAATGAAAATAAAAGTCCGAATCTGAGGTTTGCCTGCAAAGCAAATCAGATTCGGACTTTCTTTATAAAGAAAAGTCGCATACAATTAAGTGTTTCTTCTTTATGGATTGTATTATATATAAACAGATAATTGTACTATGAAAGTAAAGCATTTAGTTGTAGCTTTTCTGTGTATGCTGGGATGTTGTGCGTGTAGCAGTCCGAAAACAGAAGTAAAATCACCGGACGGTCACATCAAGATGACGTTGACGGTAGATGAGAATGGTACTCCGTTTTATAATGTGTCGGTAAATGATTCATTGCTGATAGAAAATTCAAAAATGGGTTTTGTGGAGGGAAACGGTGTTATTCTGGGAGGAGGCTTCCGGATAGAGAAAACCACATTCGACAGCAAAGATGAAACATGGACGCAGCCGTGGGGAGAAAATAAAACCAACCGGAACCATTATAATGAAATGGCTGTCAATCTGATTAATGAGGATCAGGTGCAGTTGACCCTTCGTTTCCGGGTTTTCAATAACGGAGTAGGGTTCCGTTATGAATATAATGTTCCCAATGTGGATTCTCTGATGATAACTGATGAACTGACTACTTTCCACTTCCGTCAGGACGGTACCTCATGGTCGATTCCTGCGAGTGCCGAGACTTATGAATTGCTTTATAAGCAGCAGCCTATTTCCGAAGTGGAGACAGCCAATACTCCTTTTACCTTTAAGACGGCGGATGGTGTTTACGGAAGTATCCATGAAGCGGCATTGTATGATTTCTCCGAAATGACGCTGAAACAAATCGGAGATTACACTTTGAAGGCGGAACTTACTCCTTGGCCGGACGGTATCAAGGTACGCAAAAGCAACCATTTTACAACTTCCTGGCGTACTATCCAGATTGCTCCGGAAGCTGTCGGATTAATCAATTCTTCCCTGATCCTGAACCTGAATGACCCTTGTGTGTTAGAAACTACTGATTGGATTCGTCCTTTGAAATATATCGGTGTATGGTGGGGGATGCATCTGGGTGTAGAGACTTGGAAAATGGATGAACGCCACGGTGCTACCACTGTCAATGCCAAAAAATATATCGACTTCGCTGCTGCCAATAATATAGAAGCGGTATTGTTTGAAGGCTGGAATGAAGGTTGGGAAAGTTGGGGCGGTATGCAAAATTTTGATTTTACGAAACCTTACGCTGACTTTGACATAGATGAAATAGTACGTTATGCCAAGGAAAAAGGAATCGAAATCATTGGACACCATGAAACAGGAGGAAATATCCCGAACTATGAACGGCAAATGGATCATGCAATGCAATGGTATACCGACCACAGCATCCACATCCTGAAAACAGGTTATGCAGGAGCTTTCCCGAACGGGCTTTCACATCATGGACAATATGGAGTCAACCATTATCAGAAGGTAGTGGAAACAGCTGCGGAGCATAGAATGACATTGGATGCACACGAACCGATTAAGGATACCGGTATCCGCCGTACATGGCCTAACATGATGACGCGCGAAGGAGCCAGAGGTATGGAATGGAATGCATGGAGTGAAGGAAATCCGCCGTCTCATCATGTAATGTTGCCGTTTACCCGCTTGCTGTCCGGTCCAATGGACTACACTCCGGGAACTTTTGATATTTTGTTCCAGCAAACCAAAGACTCTCCCCGTCGTCGGAAATGGAATGACCAGGATAAGGGGAACAGCCGTGTCAACACAACATTGGCGAAGCAGATTGCCAATTGGGTGATTCTATATTCTCCCTTGCAAATGGCTTCTGATATGATTGAGCATTATGAAGGACATCCTGCTTTCCGGTTCTTCTGCGATTTCGACCCGGATTGTGACGAATCCAAGGCATTGGCAGGAGAACCGGGAGAGTTTGTAGCTGTTGTACGTAAAGCGAAAAATAATTATTTCTTCGGAGCAGCTACCAATGAGGCTCCCCGTACACTGGAAATAAAACTAGACTTCCTGAAACCGGGGAAACAATATAAAGCTGTTATCTATGCCGACGGTGAGAAGGCGGACTGGAAAACGAATCCGGCAGATTATCAGATTACGGAACAAACTGTCACAGCTGAAAATACGCTGACTGTACGTATGGCTGCCGGAGGAGGACAGGCTATTTCGTTCATACAACTTTAAGAAAAAATAGGTTAAGATTTAATAGAGGTTTATTGTGTTAGGGATAGGTTTGGTTTTAAGGTAAAAGATTGTTGAATGATGATAGATTAAGGAAATAAAGTTGGTTAGGTTAGAAAAAACGGTGAACAAGCACAGGGGGTTGTTCACCGTTTTTATTTATCTTGTCTTTTGTATACGAAAAAGATCTTATCCTTTTGCTTCCTGATACATGAAACGTTTGATTGATTTCTTCGCTGTCTTTTCAAATTCCTCGAAATGAATTTTAATCTTGCTGATCTGGCAGTAGTTAGGCAATTGTTGATTCAGTTCGACACGGTTGACTTCCATAGCTTTCTGGATATCGTTTTGCTGCAATCCGTGAGCAAATGCATCGTCAAAATCCGGATAGATAAGCGCCACCAGTTTGTCGTGTTGCAATACGATTAATGATTCAGCCACATACGGCATATTATTCAGTTTGCTTTCTATCTCTTCCGGATAGATATTCTGTCCGCTGGAAGTGAGAAGCATATTCTTGCTACGTCCGCGAACAGTTACATAACCTTCTTCATCCATAACGCCCAGATCTCCTGTATGCAACCACCCGTTTACATCAATGATTTGTGCGGTAGCTTCCGGATTCTTATAATATCCGAGCATCATATTCGCTCCCCTGCAAACAATCTCTCCGGCATGAGTTTTAGGATCCGGGGAATCAATGCGGACTTCCATTCGGGTGGTGGCCTTTCCGCAGGAAGCAAGTTTCAATGTATCCCAACGGCTGGAGCAGATAATCGGACCACATTCTGTCATGCCGTAAGCAATGGTGTAGGGGAAACCTATCTTTTTGAGAAAAGCTTCTACTTCGGCATTGAAAGGAGCGCCGCCGATAATGATTTCGTCGAAATTACCTCCAAAGATTTCCATAGCTGCCTGGCGGGCCAACGATTTGATTTTGTCATTGACGATAGGTACTTTGAGCAATAACTTTCCGATTTTGCTATCCACTTTAGGGAGGATATCTTTCTTGATAATCTTTTCTACAATCAAAGGTACGCAAGAGATAACTCTGGGCTTAATCTCCGAGAAAGATTGTGAGATGATTTTCGGAGACGGCATACGTGTCAGGAAATAGATATGCGCACCTGCGGAGAAGCCATATAAGAAATCGTATACCATACCGAAAACGTGTCCCATAGGAAGCATGGAAACGATATGGTCGCCCGGTTTGACGGGAAGCATTTCAAAACAATAGGCCACATTCGACCAGATACTGCGATAGGGGAGCATGACACCTTTTGAATAGCCTGTGGTTCCTGAAGTATAGTTGATAATAGCCAGTTCCTCGGGCCTGTCTTTCCGGTAACAGATATGCTCCGGGCGGAAATTCTTCGGGTAACGTTGACCGTATATCGCATTCCGGTGTTCGAAAGCATACGTCAGTTTTTCATTGCGTGATACCAATGATGAGAAATCGGTGAGTGACGCGATTCCTTCCAACAGGGGCATGGCGTCTTCATTCAGGTTTTCCCATGCCTGGTCGCCGACAAAAAGCAGTTTGGCTTCGGAGTGGTTGACAATATTATGGATATTATCCGCTTTAAATTCATGGAGAATAGGAACAATTACGGCTCCGTAAGTGATAGTAGCCAGAAAAGTGACAGCCCAATGGGCACTGTTACGTCCGCAGACTGCTATCTTGTCTCCCGGCTGAATACCGGCACTTTCTAAAACAATGTGGAATTTAGCTATTTTACGAGCCACATCTTTATATTGGAGGGTAATTCCTTTGTAGTCAGTCAAAGAGTCTTTATCCCAGTTCTTGATAATGCTTTGTTCAATATAGTCGATGAACTGATGTTCTTGTTCCATTCGTTTTTGCACATTTAGTTTAAAACTGCGCAAAATTAATACTTCATTAATGTAAACCGAATTTTACAATTAAGTTTTACGGTTAATTAACGGGGATGTTTGAACATATTTCGTCCCCCGCCTTATTCGGATTCGTTCACTTCCTCTTTTGATTTTTCGGAGATAAGGAGCAACTTGTCTCCTACATGAAGTTTCAGTGTTCCGTTAGGAATTAAAAACTCATCTCCGCGTTTCACTATCATAACCAATGTTCCTTTGGGAAGATTCATATCCTTCAAGGTATCTGCTTCTTCCAGCATTTCCGTGGTAATGGTCATGTCGCTAAGGTCGGAGTCTATTTCTTCCGGCAGCTCCACTCCAAAGTCATTCCCTGTTTTCTCCAGTGGTTTGGAGAGGTTCAGCATGCGGGCAACGAAAGAAATCGTTGTTCCCTGCACAACCAACGAGACAATGGTAATGAAGAATACAATATTAAAGATGATATTCGAACCTTCCACGCCTGCAACTACCGGATAGGTGGCAAAGATGATAGGTACGGCACCGCGTAGTCCTACCCATGATACGAACAACCGTGATTTCATGGTAATCTTCCGGAAAGGGAGCAGGCAGAGGAACACGCTTAACGGACGCCCGATGAGAATCATAAAGACACCGATCAACAAGGCTACTACTGCTACTTCCAGCATTTCGTGCGGATTGACGAGAAGTCCGAGGCAAAGGAACATGATGATTTGGAACAGCCAGGTCAATCCGTCCATAAATGTGTAGATGTCCTTGCGGTGCATGATTTTATTGTTTCCTACCATGATACCTGCGATGTATACGGCAAGGTAGCCGTTACCTTTCAGCAAGTCGGTGATAGAAAAGGTGAAGAATACAAAAGCCAGCAATAATATCGGATACAATGCCTGGTTGTCAATATTGAGTTTGTTCAGCATACGGATAGCCAGCTTTCCGAGTACATATCCGGCACCTGCACCTACCATAAACTGAATGACAAATGAACCGACAATAGCACCGACTCCCATACCTGCCGATTGGATAAACTGTATCAGCACAATGGTCAGCATATACGCCATAGGGTCATTACTACCACTTTCCAATTCCAACATGGGACGGAGGTTATGTTTCAGATTCATTTTCTGCGAACGCAGGATAGCGAATACGGAGGCCGAGTCGGTAGACGACATAGTAGCTGCCAATAACAATGAAGTCGTGATAGGCAGATAAATATTTGTCCAACTCATGCCGGATAGCCACCAGATAAACAATCCGGTGAAAAGGGCAGTGAGTAAAACTCCGACGGTAGAAAGCACGATACCTGGTCCTAAAATGGGTTTGATTTCTTTGAACTTCGTATCCATACCTCCCGAAAACAAGATGATGCTTAATGCAACCATACCAATGAATTGTGCATCTTTGGCGTCATGGAACTGGAGTCCGAGCCCGTCACTTCCGAATAGCATTCCTACTACAAGGAATAGTAATAAAGTGGGCACTCCGAAGCGGTATCCGGTTTTTCCAACAACAATGCTGACGAAAAGTAAGATAGAACCAATAAGTAAGGTGTTTTCTGCTGTAAATATCATAGGCAATATATTATTAAGTTATAAAATTGTCGTATTCGTTCTCACCGTGCGAAGTTACACATTATTAACAACAAATTAAAGGGCTTTTTGGATGTATTTTTGTGAAAAAAGGTAGTTAAATTGTCTAAAAAGATTAATTTTGCACTCAATTAATCTACATCATACTTATGGATTCAAATAATCTTACTCCTTTAAGGAAAGGGATAGTGGGAGTACAATTCCTATTTGTAGCCTTTGGAGCTACGGTTCTTGTACCGTTATTGGTCGGGCTCGACCCTTCCACTGCTTTATTTACCGCCGGGATCGGTACTCTTATCTTTCACGCTGTCACTCGTGGGAAGGTTCCTATTTTCTTGGGAAGTAGTTTTGCTTTTATTGCTCCTATCATAAAAGCGACGGAACTTTACGGATTACCCGGCACTTTATCGGGCATGGTAGGGGTTGCGCTTGTTTATTTTGTAATGAGTGCGCTTGTCAAGTGGCAGGGGATAAGGGTAATTGAGAAATTGTTTCCTCCGGTTGTCATAGGTCCGGTCATTATTCTGATTGGACTGTCTCTGGCGGGAACCGGTGTGAATATGGCAAAAGAAAACTGGGTGCTGGCCTTGTTGTCGTTGGTTACTGCGGTTATTGTTTCGATGAAAGCGAAAGGACTTTTAAAACTGATACCTATCTTTTGTGGGATTATAGTAGGTTATCTGGCCGCATGGCTTTTCTATGATTTGGATTTATCCGGTGTCAGAGATGCGGCATGGATTGGTTTGCCTCAATTTGTTTTCCCTAAGTTTTCGTGGGAACCGGTGCTGTTTATGATTCCGGTAGCGATTGCTCCGGTGATAGAGCATATTGGTGATGTATATGTGGTTAACACTGTTGCCGGAAAAGATTTTGTGAAAGACCCCGGTCTGCATCGTACTTTATTGGGAGACGGTCTGGCTTGTTTTTTTGCCGGACTGGTAGGCGGCCCTCCTGTAACTACTTATTCCGAAGTAACGGGTGCCATGTCTCTGACGAAGATCACTAATCCGCAGGTAATCCGGATTGCCGCGTTTTCTGCTATCTTATTTTCTGTTATAGGTAAGATCAGTGCATTGTTGAAATCAATTCCGAGTGCAGTGTTGGGTGGAATTATGCTTTTACTCTTCGGTACAATAGCCTGTGCGGGTATAGCCAATCTGGTAAATAATTGTATTGACTTGAGTCGTACAAGGAATATTATCATCGTATCTTTAACATTGACTGTCGGTATCGGCGGAGCTGTTTTTACCTGGGGGGAATTTTCTTTATCCGGTATCGGACTGGCAGCTTTGGTAGGCGTACTCCTTAATTTGATTTTGCCGAGAAATGACTGACCGGAAAGAATAAGTTGATTCTATTATAAATTTCAGGCGCGGACGATACAAAAACATTGCATTGTCCGCGCCTTTATGTAAGATTCAGGTTCTATTAGTTATGACAGAAATTTCATAATATCTTCATCTACCGAACTGATACCACCGATTCCGAATTGGTCTATCAATACATTTTTTACGTTCGGAGAAAGGAAAGCGGGGAGGGTAGGACCCAGATGAATGTTTTTCACTCCCAAAGCTAATAAGGCCAGCAATACGATAACGGCTTTCTGTTCATACCAAGCAATGTTATATACAATAGGCAACTTGTTTACATCATCCAAACCGAAGATTTCTTTCAGTTTCAGGGCAATGACGGCTAGTGAATAACTGTCGTTACACTGTCCTGCATCTAGTACACGGGGAATACCGTTGATATCACCTAAAGACAACTTGTTGTATCTGTATTTTGCACATCCGGCTGTCAGGATAACCGTATCGTTCGGAAGTTTCCGGGCAAACTCTGTGTAATATTCACGACTCTTCATACGTCCGTCGCATCCTGCCATGACAAAGAACTTACGAATCGCACCGCTCTTTACAGCTTCTACTACTTTGTCTGCCAAAGCCGTCACTTGCGCATGGGCAAACCCGCCGATAAGAGTACCGTTTTCTATTGCTACCGGTGGCTGGCATTGCTTGGCGTGGGCAATCAGTGAAGAAAAATCTTTTGGTTTTCCGTCCTTACGTTCCGGGATATAATGTGCTCCTTCCAGTCCGCAAGCGCCGGTGACATAGATACGATCCTTGTAGCTGGCGTTGGAACGTGGAGGAACAATGCAGTTGCTTGTAAACAGAATCGGCCCGTTGAAACTTTCAAACTCCTCCTTTTGTTTCCACCAAGCATTCCCGTAGTTTCCTGCCAGATGTTTGTATTTCTTTAGTTGGGGATAGTAATGGGCCGGAAGCATTTCGCTGTGAGTATAGATGTCTATTCCCGTACCTTCCGTTTGTTCCAGCAGTTCTTCGAGGTCTTTCAGGTCATGCCCGCTGATAAGGATACCCGGATTGTTGCGTACACCGATATTGACTTCGGTAATTTCGGGATTGCCGTAACTGCTTGTATTGGCAGTATCCAGTTGTGCCATGGCAGACACCCCATGTTGACCTGTCTCCAGTGTAAGTTGAACCAGTTCTTCCATAGTTATATCATTGCGGGTCAGTTCAGCTAATGCATGTTGCATGAAGGCGAAGATTTCCGGTGACTGGTAACCCAGGTTATGTGCGTGCTCTACATAGGCTGCCATTCCTTTCAGTCCGTAGTGCACCAGTTCTTTTAACGAACGGATGTCTTCGTCTGGTGTGCGAAGCACCCCCACTGTTTTAGCCTTTTCTTCAAATTCATCTTCATTGCCGTTCCAAAGACATTCGTCGGGAGCGTCTTTGATAGAAACCTTACCGCCCAGTTCTTTTTTCAAGCGTAGTCCTTCCCTTATTTTCCCAATAATGGCTGCTTTGTCAAAGTTGGCATTGGTAATAGTGATAAAGAGAGAATCATAGATAAATTTGTCCGCTTCTTCGGAGGAATGTCCTTCTTTACGCAGGTGTTCGTTGTACACGGCAATTCCACGTATTACAAAGAGTAACAGGTCTTGCAGGTTAGCCACTTCGGATGTTTTACCGCATACTCCTTTTAAGGTACAACCTGTACCCATTGCGGTTTCTTGACATTGATAACAGAACATACTCATAACATTTACGTTTTAATTAGTCTTCTTGATTAATGAACGCAAATGTAGCGCAAAGGTTGCGGGCAGTTCTGTAACTAATGTTACAACAATGAATATTTTTTTGTGGATACCGGCAAACTCTATTGGATAAGCCGGACAAGCTCTTCTTTTTGAAGGATAGTGATCTGTTTCCGGTCGGCAGTGAGTAATCCGTCTTCCTGCATGTGTGCCAATTCGCGTGCCAACGAAGGACGGGATACTCCGAAATAATCACTTAATTCCTGTTGCGATCGGTCGAGGGTGATATGTAACTGTTGTTGCTGCTTATATAGGCGAAGTAAATAAGAAGCAATCTTCTGCCTGATAGTCTTGAAAGACATGAAAAAGAGCTTGTCGGATAAAGTCCGTGCGTAGTTGGCAGAAAGGTTCATATAATTTTCGAGAAACTGCTCGTTCTTGCGGAACAATTCCAGAACACTTGTTTTAGGAATTTCTATAACCTCTGTCGGTTCGTTGGCTGTCACCTCCACCGGATAACGATTTTTTTCGCCAAACAGAAAAAGCGGGGCAATCGCTCTGGGGGCGGCAATATCTTCTACCTTTATTAATCTTCCGGAATAGTCTATCATTTCTCCGCGAACACTGCCTTTGGTCAGAATGACGAGGCGGTTGCATACATCCCCCTGCCGTGCCAGAATTTCCCCTTTTTTATAAGAACGGGTGTGGAAACTTATTTCTTCCAGATTAGCGGATAGTTTTTCCGGAGTTATTCCCCGGAATAACGGATTATTGATAAGTACGGGTATCATAGGCTACTCTGTTATTTGAATTTTAATATGAACTTAGTCTCTTTATCATCCGGAATCAATGTTAGGCTACCACCCGAAAGCCTCATAATCTGGCGGGAGATGCTTAGTCCGATTCCGCTTCCTCTTTCTTTGGTCGTAAAGAAAGGGATGAATATATGTTCCGCAATTTCAGGAGGGATAGCAGGGCCATTGTTTTTTATCTCAATCAGTACTTCTTCCGCGTCGTTGCAATGAGCCTGTATCGCAATGCGTCCGCCGGGCTGATTGCCGATTGCCTGCACTGCGTTTTTCAGAAGATTGATAACGACTTGTGAAATGAGATTCTCGTCTGCATGGAGGATCAGGTCGGCGGGAGTCACCTCTGTATGGAAAGTAATATGATTACACGGATTCTGGTGCCGGGTCAGTTCGACCATTCGTTCGATGAATGCTTTCAAATAAAACAAAGAAGGCTCCGGAGTCGGGATACGTGTGAATTTTCGGTAAGATTCGACAAAAGAAAGCAAGCCTTTGCCGGTGGTACTGATAGTCTGCAAGCCATGGCTGATTTCTTCGTCTTTATCTTTCACCATGGACAAAAGTGTATCACTTAACGAGGTGATAGGAGTGACGGAGTTCATAATTTCATGGGTGAGTACACGAGTTAACCGAATCCATGAATCGATCTCTTTTTCATCCAGTTCGATGTTGATATCATTCAGAGCCAGGATACGCAAATGCTCTTTATGAACATTAATTTCCGAAACACGTATGGATAGATTGACTGTTCCCCGTTCGTTATGAAACATGACTTGTAGTTTATCCCCCGGGCGGCAGTTTTCCATTTTTTCCATGAGTGTAGCGTCTACTTTACTTAACTGGCGGATATGTGTGAATATGTTGAGTCCCAGAAGTCGGAGTGCTTCTTTATTCTTCTGATATACAGCTCCATTGTCATTGAGCACTAATAATCCCGTACTCACGAAGTCGAGTATCAATTCGTAATACTTCTCTTGTTGGGCTGTTTCTGCTTTTACATTGTATAAAATGTGTCCCACCCGGTTGAGTGCCTGATTGATCTGCCTGCTTTCCGGAGTACCGTATTCCTCAGGGAAGTGAAAGGAATTATCATTATTTTCCAATGCATCAATCATAAAAAGTACCTGTTTGACGTGGGTACGGTAAAGTCGGATTTGCCATAATATGCATAGGATTAAAAGGCAAATACAGACTCCAAACCATGTATAAGATTGAAGGATACCGAAACGGACGGTGACTGTACAAACGAGTACTGTCAATACGACTCTGAACCAGTACTGCCGTGTTATATATTGAAGATACCGGTTCATAATCCGAATTTTTTCATCTTGTTATAAAGTGTCTGCCGGGTAATTCCTAACTGGGTGGCTACTGCCGACAAATTTCCGGCACAAGCCTCCAATGCTTTCCGTATCATTTGTTTCTCCATATCTTCTAAAGTGGAAATGTTTCTTTCCGGAGATTCTATTTTCCGGGAAGATAATTGAAGGATCTCAGCAGGAATCAGCGGCTCATCGTTAATGATGACAACTTTCTCAATAACGTGCTCCAGCTCACGGATATTTCCGTACCAAGGATGTATTGACAGTTTTTCTTTTGCCGCAGAACTGAATTTCATCGGTTCTTTGTCGTATTGCTTGCAGAAGCGGATCATGAACCTTTCGGCAAGAGGAATAATATCTTCTTTCCGTTCCCGGAGCGAAGGTATCTCTATATGGATTGTATTGATACGATAGAGTAAATCTTCCCGGAATTCTCCGTTATCTACCATTTCTTGCAAATTACGGTTGGTGGCACAAATCAGGCGGATGTCGATCGGCATCGGGCTATTGCTTCCCACTCGCACGATGCTTCTTCGTTGAATGGCAGTCAGCAGTTTGGCTTGCAGATGATAGGGCAAGTTTCCTATCTCGTCAAGGAATAACGTACTTTTATCTGCGGCTTCGAACTTACCTGTCCGGTCGGTATGCGCATCTGTGAAAGAACCTTTCACATGGCCGAAAAGTTCACTTTCGAATAGTGACTCAGTGATAGCTCCCATATCTACGGCAATCATTTCCTTTTGTCGTCGATTGGAAAGCGCATGGATTTCTCGTGCCAGAATTTCTTTCCCTGTTCCGTTTTCACCTGTAATCAGGATGTTGGCATCTGTAACGGCAACCTTTTCAATCAACATTCGGAGTTGTTGCATGGCTTTACTTTCTCCCCAATATATCGGCTGGACACCGGCGGATTCCTTTCTTGCTCCTCCTTTTTTTTCGTTTCTCACAGACTGTGCGGCGGTTTGTAAAGTCTCTACCAGTTTTTGGTTGTTCCAGGGTTTCACGATGAAATCCGTCGCTCCTTCCTTGATTCCCCGGATAGCGAGTTCAATGTCGGCGTATGCAGTAAAGAGTACGATGGGAAGTTCCGGACGTACTTTCTTTATCTCGTGCAACCAGAACAAACCTTCATTACCGGTATTGATTCCCGAAGTGAAGTTCATATCCAACAATATCACTTCCGGCATTTCTTCCTGCATCACAGTGATGAGGGTGACAGGTGAAGAAAGTGTGACGACCTTTGAAAAATAACTTTTCAGCAAGATCTCTACGGCAGTCAGTACTCCTTTGTTGTCGTCTACAATGATGATTGTTCCCGATTTGCTCATATTCGATTAAGTTTATCAGGTACAAACTTACGAAAAAATCTCTGGAAAAGCCGAATGAGAAGGGACAAATAGTAATTCCTTTTTATACCCATGAAGGACGTGGCCTGTCCGACACAGAAAATCATCTGAAAGAAGCATGTAGCGGAGCTACTATATTGAAAGGATTGGCAATACGGGGAACAATAGCACAAAAATCATAGGAACAGGCCAGAAAAACTGTGTTGTCATGGTTAAATAAATATTTGACCTAAATTATCCCAAAATGAGCTAGGGCATTATAAATGCCGTCCTCGTCCACATCGTCTGTAACATAGTCGGCATAGTTCTTGATCAAATCCGATGCGCCGCCCATCGCAATACCGGTTCCTGCCGCACGGAGCATGGGTATATCGTTGCCACCGTCTCCGAATGCCATGCTTTCATCCAAAGAAAAACCTAAATAATCTGCCATATCAGCCATTCCTGAAGCCTTGTTCGTATCGGCAACATTCACATCTGCGAAATACGGATTCCAACGCGAAACAGTCAAGTTGGGAAGTTGCGTCATAATTTCCTTCTCTACATCTTCACCACAATAAATGCAAAGTTGGCGACACTTACACTCATTAAATTCCTTGTCTATGTCCACAACCAGAGGAATCGGATGATTGGTAAGTTCGGAAAGTGCTATAACGGTATCATTTACATAATTGACAAATATTCCTTTATCTACTTCCAATGCCAAAGGGAAACCATATTTTTCTGCAAGATTACGGACTATTCTGAAATCTTCATGACTGATTTGGCGGGAAGTGATTTCAGTGCCGTCACGGAGCAGGCAATGGGAACCGTTCAGTGAGACGACCGCATCATACGGGATGGCGTCCAGTTCGCCAAGGTCTGTCGCCACTCTGCCTGTTGCTATAATAATCTTAATGCCATTGTTATGTACCTGATTTAGGGCATCAATCGTTGTTTGTGGTATTTTATGTGTTTTGAAACTGATTAGAGTTCCGTCCACATCAAGAAAAATCGCTTTAGTCTTCATTTTACGTCCTTTCTTTTTTTATTGTGATACTACAGATTTGGCAGTCAAGAATCAAAATGGTTTGACTGCGTTACCTCGATTTTAGCCTTTCTTTCAAACCTCCTTTGTTTTAGGAGGTTTGAAAAATTTTCCAAATCTACGAAAAATATTTTATAGCCATTGGAACTTTAATCCGAAAGATAAGCTCAAATAATCACGGGGGCGGAGATAACTGTTTTGTACGGCACTAACCAGATAAAGGTCACAAGTACTTATTTCATAGAAAAAAGTAACCGACTTAGCTAAAAATCTGCGTTGCGGGTCAATGTCATAAGTCAGTCGTTGTCCCATATAAATATGAATACGTACTTTGCTCGAAAATCCATAATACCCTTTAGGATAACGGTCCGGTTCGTTTACCCAGAACTGATCTCCGAAGACAGTGTTCAGGTAGAGTCCGCAGGCAAGAGGTTCCGTCGAGAATCCTTTTCCTATATTAATACTCCAGGGCATATAGTTCTGTTTCAGTGTCATTGTCACTTTTGTCTTTTTCGACGAATATTTCGGGATGAATCCGAGCAATATATCTGTTTCCCATTGATTCCGTTTTCCGTAATCCCACCCTGTACCGAAGGAGAGCAATCCCATGTTTCCGGCATATTGGATTTTAGCATGAGTCGGGATAATCCGTTCCCAGTTTTTGCGGAAGCGATGTACCCGATTGTCATAACCGGTTCTCTTTACAGCTTTAGGTATAACGGGTAGCACAGTGTCTGCCTTGATGATAGTAAACAAAGAGTCGCCTGTATGAAAGGCGATAATTGAGTCAGCTTTTACTGCAAAATATAATGAATCGCGCTTATATGTACTGATAACTGTATCTGTTTTACAAGTAGCTGAACTTGGACAGGTAAAGAATAACAGGATAATTATCAGTCCTGCCCGTCCGATGTATTTAATATTTAACCAGTTCATATTCATATTTCTCCGGGGTTATGGTAAATACCAGGTAAGTACGCTTGTCCATGCTGTCACTGGTAACATAGTGTATGCCGTCATCAAAAATCACATCATCCCGATAGTGATGAGTATGGGCGGCAGTGCAAAACTGAATTCCGGGATATTGTTTGACATAATGCTGGAACATTTTTACTACATTGTCATTGAATACGTCTGTATACGGTCGTGCATGCATACTTATGACTGTTTTGTTAAATTCATCTGTTCTGTTTGTCAGTTCATTTTCCATAAAGGTGAAATCCGGTACAGGTTCTGAGTAATCATATTCCAATGCATTCGTATTGAGACAAACGAATTTCACATCACCGGCAATAAAGGAGAAGTTGGTAGGACCGAATATCGCTTTGTACGTTTCTGCCCCCGTACCCAGACAATCATGGTTTCCTATGAGGGTTACATAGGGAACACTCAATCCGTTCATAATATCCCGTTGCCAAAGAAATTCTTTAGTAACTCCGAAGTCACTCATATCTCCGCCATGAATAACGAAGTCGATATCATTTCTCTTATTGATTGCTTTTACGAAATCCTCCGTTTCATCGTACCACCGTTGTGAGTCGCCCATAGTGACAAAGCGGATTGTCTTTTTACCTTTACAGTCAGCTTCTATTTGTTCAATGTTATGAGCGTTTACATCTGTCTCTCCACTGATACGCACATCATAGGGATGATAGTCGATCATACCACACCCGGTCAGAAGCAGACAGGACAGAAGAGTGAATAAATTCTTGTTTAACATAAATAAAATATTTAGTTATTGAAAACTTGATGCGAAGATAGAGTTTTCAAATGAGATAACGATGATTACTTATGATAAATAGGAAAAAAAGAACAATAAAGAGGCGGAAATATCTACTTTCGATTCTTTATGAGAAAGAACTGAACTATTGATCTTTGTCTAATAATTAGACATCACTGTCTAATTATTAGACAAAAACTATCTGATGTTGAATGATATAACTGGTTGATAATGAGTGAAAAGATGACTTTGGCATACTTTCTGTTTTTTAAATTGAAGATATAACAAAATAAATTAATGATGAGACACTTTTATTATACGATTCAAACGTTGCTCCATGAACGAGGCGTTAATATTATCAAGATTATCTCAATGACATTGGGGATATTTGTTGGTATCTTATTGTTTTCCTGTGTTGCTTTCCAGTTGAGTTACTATAATTTTTGTCCTCAGTCGGAGCAGTTATATGTCACATATATGGATGGACCTTTTACTTATGGTCCTTTTTCAGCGGCTATGCGTGAGAACTTCCCGAAAGAAGTGGAGGATGCCACCATATTGAGGGACATGGGAACAAATGTTTTTTATAATGGAAATGTTCGCCTAACGGAGTCTACGATATATGCTGACGAACATTTGTTTTCCACATTGGGTTTAAAACTGTTAATCGGTAAGGCAGAAGAACTAACCCGTCCTGATGTTTTATTCATATCCCGTTCGTTGGCGGAAAAAATAAGAGAAGGGAACAGTTTGGAAAGTGTTATAGGCAAGACTTTATCCGTTGACCGCAAAGAGCCGATGAGCATACGTGGTGTATTTGAAGATATGGGTGAAAACGCAGATATACATTTTGATGTAGTGGTACCGATGAGCAAGTTGTGGAATCTGGCTCGTGGGGGCTGGGGATATGATATCAGTTATATGTCGATTATTCGCTTTCGCGATCCTGCTAAAGATATAAAGGCGGTAGAAGCACGAATACCTGATATGCTTAAGAAATACATGGCTGACTCCTCGAATAAAAAGAAATCTCATCGTTTTTCTTTCCGTCCTTTATTAGAATATCATACGGCAGATCCGACAGTACGGCTTATGATATTAATGATGTCCGTGCTGGGTATTGCAATCTTGTTGATTGCAGCTTTTGATTATGTGCTCATTGCCGTTTCATCTTTAGCCAGGAGGGCAAAGTCTATCGGAGTACACAAATGTTGTGGTGCAACAGATAACAGTATTTTTAGAATGTTTCTGACAGAGACAGCTCTTGTTCTTTTCATTTCAGTATTGCTGACGATGTTGCTCATTTTTCAGTTTCGGGAGTTTGTGGAAGAAATTGCCGGTATACGTTTAAGTTCACTTTTTACGTGGCAGACACTTTGGGTACCGTTGACCGTACTTTTGGTTGTTTTTATCTTGGCGGGCGCCATACCGGCAAGCATATTCGCATCAATTCCTGTAACGCAAGTTTTTCGACGTTATGCAGAACGTAAGACATCTTGGAAACGTCCGTTGTTGTTTATCCAATTTGCCGGTATGACTTTTATTTTAGGTTTTCTTATGGTTGTATTCTGCCAATATCACATGGCGATGAACAAAGATTTGGGATATAATCCCGAACGCGTGGTAATGGGTTGGAAGAAGCTGGGCAGTAACCGGCAAAATGCCAAGAGTTTTTTTATGAATTTGCCTATGGTTGAGGAACATGGGGTAGGTCAGCAGGCCATCTGGAGAAGTTGGTCGGGAGAGGTGTTCAATGTGGGGGAAGGACGGACTATCAAAGGCCGGTTTGAGTGGATCGGAGATGATTTTGTGCCTATGATGAAAATACAGATATTACATGGTAAAAATGTAACATCTCCAAAAGAGGCCTTAGTGAATGAAGAGTTTGTACGTCGGGCCGGATGGACGGATGAGCCGATAGGGAAACAGTTGTCTATATGGGGAAAGGAAGTTACAATCGTTGGCGTAATGAAGAATTTCTCTGTTCAAAGTGTATATCATCCTCAGTATCCGGTATTACTGTTGGGAAGCGGTAGTGATTCTAACCCGGGGCTTCATTACGTACGATTGAAAGAGCCTTTTGATGAGAACCTGAAGAAACTGAATGCATTAATGGCGGAAACTTTTCCAACAGAAGACATTATCTTTTATTCGCTGACTCAAAAACTGGATGAGCAATATACGGATATTACACGTTTTCGGAATGCAGTACTTTTGGCGTCAATCTCTATTTTCTTTATAGCCTTAATGGGATTGTTGGGATATGTCGGTGACGAGATTCGTTTTTGCAGGAAAGAGATTGCTATCCGAAAAGTGAATGGTGCGGATACTTGTGGCATATTGAAATTGTTTTCCGCAAACGTATTGTGGACAGCCCTTCCGGCGGTGCTTATCGGTGCAGGACTGGCCTATTGGATAGGTATGAAATGGTTGGAACAATTTAGTGAATCCGTCAATCTGAGTATTTGGTTATTTGCCGGAGTCATAGCGTTTGTATTAGTTGTGATACTAGTTTGTGTAATACTTAAAGCATGGGAAGTTGCTAATGAGAATCCGGTGAACAGCATAGCGAATGAATAATTGAAATATAATGAATTTAAAATATAATTGAGAAAAATGATACAAATCGAAAACATCAGTAAAGTATTCCGTACTTCCGAAGTGGAGACGGTTGCATTGAATCATGTAAATCTAGAAGTAAAAGAAGGAGAGTTCGTAGCTATTATGGGACCCTCGGGCTGTGGTAAATCCACTTTGTTGAATATCCTCGGACTTTTGGATAATCCTACCGAAGGCTCCTATCAGTTAATGGGGCAGGAAGTTGCCGGGCTGAAAGAGAAAGAACGTACTCATATGCGTAAGGGTAAGTTAGGTTTTGTATTTCAGAGTTTCAATCTGATAGACGAATTGAATGTTTATGAAAACGTGGAACTTCCGCTTACTTATCTGGGACTAAAATCTTCCGAACGTCGCCGAATGGTAGAAGATATTCTGAAACGGATGAACATCAGCCACCGTGCCAAACACTTCCCGCAACAACTCTCCGGCGGGCAGCAACAACGTGTGGCAATCGCCCGTGCGGTTGTCACCAATCCTAAACTAATTCTTGCCGATGAGCCTACGGGTAACCTTGACTCAAAGAATGGTGCCGAAGTAATGAACCTGCTGACAGAACTGAATAAGGAAAGAACTACAATTATTATGGTGACTCACTCACAGCATGATGCGAGTTTTGCTCATCGCACTGTACATTTGTTCGATGGAAGTATTGTAGCGAGTGTAACAGCCTAAATGAGAAATCGACAATGAGACAAATCTACTATACTTTATGCACATTGTTACGCGAATGCGGGTCGAATATCATAAGAGTAATATCCCTCTCTTTAGGTCTTACCATTGGTGTGCTGCTTTTCTCACAAATAGCCTTTGAACTGAGCTATGAACAATGCTATCCGGAAGCGGAACGTCTGGCTCTTGTGCGGTGTCAGATGACAAATGCCAGTACAGGAGAGACAAGAGGGGATGATGGAGAAAATAGCTATGATTATACCGTCTTTGATGTGGTGGCAGCTACTTTGGCGCAAGATATGCCCGATGAAATAGAAACAGCCAGTTGTGTACTTCCTCAAACAGGTTTTAGTATTTATTATGAAGATAAACTGCTATCTGATATAAATTACATCTACGGAGACACTTGTTTCTTTCAGACCTTCGGCATACCGGTATTGAAAGGAACCCCCAAAGATATGATTATGCCCGGAAGCGTTTTTGTATCTCAAAGCTTTGCCCGTAGAATATTTGGGGATGAAAATCCTATAGGAAAGGTGCTTTCGGCAGATAAACGACATGACTTTATCATTCGTGGCATATATAAGGACGTACCGGAAAATACGATGCTCGTTCACGACTTTGTTGTGTCTGTTCATCGGAACGGTGGTTATCAGGGAGGAGCAGGTTGGAGAGGAAATGATGTCTTTTATGCTTTTCTCCGTTTACGCGATGCTTCGGATATTGATAAGGTGAACAGTAATATTCAGCGAGTGATTAAAAAATATACGTCTTTGGATCTGGACGGCTGGAAAGTTGAATTTAGTGCTATCCCACTGGTGAAGCGTCATTTGTCCTCTCCTGAAGTACAGAAACGACTGGTTATTTACGGATTCCTCGGCTTTGCTGTTTTCTTTGTAGCAATCATGAATTATATGTTGATATCCATTGCCACTTTGAGCCGCCGTGCGAAAGGAGTAGGTGTACATAAATGTAATGGAGCTAGTTCGACCAATATCTTCAATATGTTTCTGGTAGAGACAGGAGTCCTTGTCATTATCTCCGTATTACTTAGCTTCTTACTGATTTTCAATACACGTGGCTTGATTGAAGATTTACTTTCTGTCCGGCTTTCCTCGCTTTTTACATGGGAAACATTATGGGTGCCGTTACTCACTATCCTTGTACTTTTCATCGTGGCGGGCGGCATGCCGGGACGACTATTTTCACGTATTCCCGTCACGCAAGTGTTCCGTCGGTATACCGACGGAAAGAAAGGTTGGAAACGCTCTCTGCTATTTGTGCAATTTACAGGAGTATCTTTCGTTTTGGGGTTACTATTGGTCACTTTATTACAATACAGTCATCTTATGAACCGAGATATGGGGATCGTTGTGCCTGGTTTGACTCAAGCCGAAAGTTGGCTTCCCGGAAAGACGGTAGCGCATATAAAGGATGAATTGCGCCGCCAACCCATGGTAGAGGGAGTAACGGTTGCAGCGAATAGTGTGCTTGGCGAGTATTGGACACGAGGGCTGATGAATAACGAGGGTAAACGGATTACTACACTCAATTTCAACTATTGCCATTATAATTATCCTGAAGTAATGGGCATCAAAATAATAGAAGGAACTGATTTGAAAAAGCAGGACGATCTGCTGGTAAATGAAGAAGTGGTGCGCCTGATGAAGTGGACTGACGGTGCAGTGGGGAAGCGGTTGAATGACGTTCCGGGAACGATTGTAGGTGTTTTCCGGGATATCCGCAACACTAGCTTTTATTCACCCCAGTCTCCCATTGCGCTGATCGGAGATGAGAAGTATCATGCGAATCATGCATTCAATGTTCGCCTGAAAGAACCTTATAGTGAAAATCTGAAACGTCTGAATAAGTTTATGGAAAATACATTCCCGAATGTCGCTTTACGCTTTGTCTTGGTTGATGATATAATAAAAGGTGTATATAAAGATGTGTATCGTTTCCGCAATTCCGTCTGGATTACTTCTGCTTTCATTCTGCTGATTGTCATCATGGGACTGATTGGCTATGTGAACGATGAAACTCAACGCCGGAGCAAAGAGATAGCTATCCGGAAGGTGAACGGAGCAGAAGCCTCACACATCTTGAGGTTACTGACACGCGATATTCTTTGCGTTTCCGCCATTTCTATCCTGATAGGTACGGCTGTGTCTTATTTTGCAGGACGGGCATGGCTCGACCAGTTTGCAGAACAGATTGATTTGAATCCGTTACTTTTTATAGGTACAGCCTTATTTGTTCAATTGCTGATTATACTTTGTGTGGTACTCAAAGCATGGTATATTGCCAATGAAAATCCGGTAAAGAGTATCAAAACCGAATAGAAATAACAGGCAGAATAGGGTAGATACTACCTTATTCTGCTATCGGATGTTGTTTGGAAACCTTCTTGATATAGATTATTAAACTGACTACCGCCGTGATAAATGCCAACGCATCCGACACCGGCATACTAATCCAGATCCCCTTCAATCCCCACCAATTAGGGAAAAGTAACAAACAAGGCAACAAATAAAGCAACTGCCGTGTCAACGACAGGAAAATACTTATTTTAGCCTTGCCGATGCTTTGGAAGAAGTTACCGATAACAATTTGTGCTCCTACGAATGGGAACATAATCACCGTGATGCGAAGCCCGTCGACGGCAAGATCGATCAAATGATCGCTGTCTGTGAAAATGGCCGATACTGCATGGGGAAAAAGTTCACAGATAAAGAATCCGCTACTGGTGATAACCACCCCCGAAACAATTCCCAGTTTCAACGTCTGTTTCACCCGGTCTATCTTCTGTGCTCCGAAGTTATAGCCTACAATAGGCTGCATTCCCATAGTTAATCCGAGCACAATCATTACATAAAGCGTTAGTAACCGGTTGATAATACCATATGCCCCGATAGCCATATCGCCTCCATGATTTTGTAGACTGTTATTGATAATGATTACTATGACACAAGCACATACATTCATCAGGAACGGCGACATGCCGATAGCGAAGATATTGCCGACGATTCTACGCTTCATCTTCCATACCTTCCCTTCAAAATGTACCGTACTGTCCTGCTTGAAGAAATGGCTCACTACCCACACCATACCGATCAACTGTGAAATGACTGTTGCCGTGGCAGCTCCCCGCATTCCCCATTCAAAGTGAAAGATAAAGATAGGAGCGAGGATGATGTTGGAGAGCACCGTTGCCATGGAAGTAATCATAGCCTTCTTCGGATATCCGGTGGCACGCATCACGTTATTCAGCCCGATCATCGTATACGTGATCGGTGTTCCTAATAAAATAACCTGCATAAAGCTGCGGGCATAAGGCAGCGTATCTGCGCTGGCACCGAAAAAGACCAGTATATCATCGAGGAAGATAAAAGACAATATTCCGAAAAAGAAAGAATTGGTGATACAAAGCATTAACGTGTGCGACAGGATTTCCGTAGCCCCTTTCATATCTTTCTGCCCTAGCCGGATAGATGCGAGCGTGGAACCTCCGGCAGAAACAAGTGTACAGAAGGCAACCACCAGATTCATCAGAGGGAAACTCACCGCCAGTCCGGCGATAGCCATGGCGCCTACACCGTGCCCGATGAATATGCTGTCAATAATATTGTAGATAGAAGTAATTGTCATCCCGATAATGGCAGGGATAGAATACTGCAACAGCAGTTTGCCGATACTCTCTTTTCCTAATATATGCGGGTCGTTTTTACTCATGCGTCTGAATCTTTAATGTTGGATGAAAAACGAAAGTTACGTTTTTTTAAGTAGTGCAAAGGTACGAATAATTTGCCTGATTCGATGATTATTCGGAACTTTGCACAAGTCAATACACAAGGTTTAACGTTTAAGGTAAAAAGAAAGTTTAGCTATGGATACAACAAAAATAATTGCAGTATTATTCGATTTTGACGGTGTGATTATGGACACCGAAACCCAGTATACTGTCTTTTGGGACGAGCAAGGGCATAAGTACCTGAGGGAAGAAGACTTCGGCCGCTGTATTAAAGGGCAAACATTGACACAAATCTATGAGAAATATTTCTCGGACAAACCGGAAGCTCAGGAAGAAATAACCGCCCGCCTCAATCTCTTTGAGAAAGCGATGTCCTACAAATATATTCCCGGTGTAGAAGCTTTTATCGCTGACCTTCGCCGTCATGGTGCAAAGATAGCGGTGGTGACCAGTTCCAATGAAGATAAGATGCAGAATGTTTATAACGCTCACCCCGAATTTAAAGGAATGGTAGACCGAATCCTGACCGGCGAGATGTTCGCCCATTCCAAGCCTGCTCCCGATTGTTTCCTGTTGGGTATGGAAGTATTCAGTGCGACTCCCGAAAACACCTACGTATTTGAAGACTCTTTCCACGGGTTGCAAGCCGGAATGACATCCGGTGCTACCGTTATCGGTCTCGCCACTACTAACACACGAAAGGCCATTACCGGAAAAGCACACTATATAATAGATGACTTTGCGGAAATGACCTACGAAAAATTGCTTACGATGCAACGTTAACGCTATTTCCTACAATATTTCAGTTTATCCTTTCAATCGTTGCAAGGCAATTTTAGAGAACGATTGAAAGGATTTCTTGTTTTTCTTTCCCAGTTATGAATTAAATGTTATAACTTTGCTGCAATTTTTGATAGCGTCCGACGCTATTATGGTACTTTAGTTTTTAATTTAAAATTTAAAAGACATGGCTGGTTATATATCAGATGATACAAGAAAAGTGACTACTCATCGCCTGGTTGAAATGAAACAGAGAGGCGAAAAAATATCTATGCTTACTGCGTATGATTACACTATGGCACAAATTGTAGACGGTGCGGGAATGGATGTAATCCTTGTAGGCGACTCCGCTTCTAATGTAATGGCGGGTAATGTGACTACATTGCCTATCACTCTCGACCAGATGATTTATCATGCTAAATCCGTGGTTCGCGGAGTAAAACGTGCTATGGTGGTAGTCGATATGCCTTTCGGTTCCTATCAGGGAAATGAAATGGAAGGCCTTGCTTCTGCTATCCGTATTATGAAAGAAAGCCATGCAGACGCATTGAAACTGGAAGGTGGAGAAGAAATCATCGACACGGTGAAACGTATTATCAGTGCAGGCATTCCGGTCATGGGACACTTGGGACTAATGCCGCAGTCAATCAATAAATACGGAACCTATACTGTGCGTGCCAAGGACGATGCTGAAGCGGACAAACTGATTCGTGACGCTCATCTGCTTGAAGAAGCGGGTTGTTTCGCCATTGTTCTCGAAAAGATTCCCGCTACTCTTGCCGAACGTGTAGCTGCCGAATTGACAATCCCTATTATCGGTATTGGTGCCGGTGGTCATGTAGACGGTCAGGTATTGGTTATTCAGGATATGCTTGGGATGAACAACGGATTCCGTCCGCGTTTCCTTCGCCGTTATGCCGATTTATACACGGTAATGACCGACGCGATCAGCCGTTACGTATCCGACGTGAAGAATTGCTACTTCCCCAACGAGAAGGAACAATATTAAGATAATATATGGCAGTTAAATTGTGGACAGTACATTTTATGCGGATATGTGTAGCTAATTTGCTGTTGTTTATATCCTTGTACGTGTTGTTTCCGGTGCTTCCCATTGAAATGTCGGAACGTCTCGGATTGCCGGTGACGGAGACAGGGGTTATCTTTCTCTTTTTCACGCTGGGAATGTTCCTTATCGGTCCTTTCCATGCCTATCTGGTAGATGCATACAAACGTAAGAATGTATGCCTGTTTTCTTTTGCCCTTATGGTAGCGGCAACGGTAGGTTATGCTTTTGTGACGAACATTACGGAACTTATCCTGCTGAGCACCGTGCAGGGACTGGCATTCGGTATCGCTACTACCGCAGGAATTACGCTAGCCATTGACATTACGAACTCTACGCTTCGTAGTGCCGGAAACGTCAGTTTTTCATGGATAGCACGACTGGGAATGATTCTCGGAATTATCCTCGGCGTCTGGTTCGACCAACACTATGCATTTAAGACTTTGCTAACGGTATCCGTTACCACTGGTGCTTTGGGGATTCTGACAGTAGCCGGTGTTTATGTTCCCTTTCGTGCACCGTTTGTCACTAAGCTGTATTCATTCGACCGCTTTCTGCTGCTTCGCGGGTGGGTTCCTGCCATAAACCTGATCCTGATAACGTTTATACCGGGGTTACTGATTCCGCTTGTACATCCTTCCCTCAACGATATCGTACTGGGAGATACGGGTGTATCTATGCCCTTTTTCGCCGGAGTGGGAGTGGGCTATCTGGCTTCCCTGGTTATCGCTCGCTTGTTTATCCTGAAAGAGAAAACGCTGAGGTTGGTGATTATGGGACTCGGATTGGAGATACTGGCAATCTGCCTGTTGAAAGCAGGTTATTCTAGCGGTATTTCCTCCGTTCTGCTGGGATTGGGATTAGGACTGATAATGCCGGAATTTCTGGTGATGTTCGTAAAACTGTCTCACCATTGTCAACGGGGTACAGCCAATACAACTCATCTGTTGGCTGGTGAAGTCGGCATTACACTTGGAATTGCTGTTGCGTGCTATATGGATACGGATACCGATCAAATGTTTTACATAGGACAAATCGTTGCTTCGGTCGCCTTACTGTTCTTTGTGCTGATAACGTATCCATATTATATCAAAAAGAAAGTGAGATAAGGCCTCATTATCCCTACGGCATTATGACGTTATGATATAAAAATAGTGACGCTATTACTTGTGGATAGCGTCACTATTTTTATATAGATTCGGTTCTTAATTCCGGCTTACTTGTTTTACTCCCTTTACCGTCCGTAGCTTCTTGATAAGAGCTTCCAGATGTCCGGTGTCACCTACCATGACAGTCAACGTTCCGGAGAACAACCCGTCGTTGGAATCAATCCCGATAGAACGCAGCGTGATACCATTCTCTTTGGAAATGATAGAAGTGATATTTGTTACAATACCGATATCATCATGCCCTACAACACGCAGCGTAATAGGATATTGCGTACCTACCGACTTACCCGCCCAACGTGCTTTCACAATCCGGTAGCCGAAACGCTCGCGCATTTGCGTAGCATTCGGACAGTCTGCCCGGTGAATCTTGATACCTCCGCTCACTGTCACGAATCCGAACACATCATCTCCGTAAATAGGATTACAACATTTTGCCAGTTTAAATTCCAGTCCTTTCAGGTTCTGGTCGATCACAAGCACATCCTCTTTGGATGTTGATTCCTCCTGTGCGGCTTGCAAATTGTAACCCTCGGCGCTACGGTAAATAATTTCATCATGCGTGTCGTTGTCCCGTTTCTGCTGTTCGACATATTTATCCAGCGTCTCGTTGACATCCAGCGCTCCGTCCGCTATTTTCTGATAAAACTCCGTCACATTTTTGAATCCCAGACGCTTGATAAGGCGCATCATTGTCGCTTCATCATATTCCAGTTTGCGGTTCTTGAACTTTCGTTCCAACGTCTCTTTAGCGAAAGCGTGCTGGCGTGCCACCATTTCTTTGAGTGCCTGCCGTATCTTGGTGCGTGCTTTAGAGGTCGTCACGATGTTCAGCCAGTCCTGTTTTGGTGTCTGGGTGTTCGATGTCATGATTTCCACCTGGTCGCCGCTGTTAAGCTTCTGTTTCAACTGTACATTTTTGCCGTTCACTTTGGCGCCGATGCATTTGCATCCCAGCTTACTGTGAATATGAAATGCAAAATCGAGTACAGTAGCTCCTTTGGCAAGTTTGAATAAATCCCCTTTCGGGGTAAATACAAATACCTCGTCTTCGTAAAGGTCCATTTTAAACTGGTCCATAACCTTCATCGAATCGTTGTCGGCGTTTTCCAGTGCCTCCCTGACGGAAGTCAGCCATTCGTCCAGTCCCGTCTCGCCTTTGATACCTTTATATCTCCAGTGGGCGGCCAAACCCCGCTCTGCGATTTCGTCCATTCGGCGGGTACGGATCTGTACCTCCACCCATTTTCCTTCCGGCCCCATGACGGTGATGTGCAACGACTCATAACCATTACTTTTCGGAATCGAGAGCCAGTCGCGCAGACGCTTCGGGTTCGGTTGGTACATATCCGTCACAATAGAATACACCTGCCAGCACTCCTGCTTTTCCTTAGCGGGTTCCGGATCGGAATCCAGGATAATACGAATAGCGAACAAGTCATAAATCCCTTCAAACGGAGTCTTCTGCTTCTGAATCTTGTTCCATATAGAATGTATCGACTTGGTGCGTCCCTTAATGTCGAACGTCAGTCCGGCTTCCGCGACCTTCTTTTTTATCGGTTCGATGAAGGCGGCAATATATTTGTCGCGGGAAGCTTTCGTCTCGTTCAGCTTCTCCTTTATATAATAATACGTTTCCCGTTGGGTGTACTTCAATGATAAGTCTTCCAGCTCCGACTTTAGCTTGTAAAGCCCCAGCTTGTGTGCCAGTGGAGCATATAAGTAAGCTGCCTCATTCGCAACCTTGACGCGGTCTTCCTCGTTTCCGGTATCCTTAATCTGGCGCATTACGTTCACACGGTCGGCAATCATAATCAGGATCACACGCATATCTTCGGCAAATGACAGGAGAAGGTTGCGGAAATTCTCCGATTCGATGGCCGGACTCTTGGAGTACAGTTCATTCGTTTTCACCAGTCCTTTGATGATACTGCCTACATCTTCCCCGTATTCGGTGTTCACGTCCTCAATGCTCAGGATATGTGCTTTCACAATTTCATGCAGCATGATTCCGATAAGGCACGAACCTTTCATTCCGATTTCCTCGGCTACGATAACAGCCGTTTGTAAATCTCTGATGACGGGATTCATCCCGAAGTTATTGCGTTGCAACCCGTTACATTGGGCGGCTTTGATTAGATGTTTCTTTAACTTTTGGCAATCCCTCCAGGAAATACTGTCTCCGGCGGATTGCATTAAATGCCGGTAGAGTGAAAAAAGCTCCTTTTTTTCCTCTGATGTAAAAAAGTCGTCCATATTCAATCTTGTTAATTCGACGTAAAATTACTTTTTTTCTTGGTTATTCGGTAAGAAGTAAATAACATTTTGTATTTTTGGGCATCAATTAATTAAAATAGATAGTATGATAACGACACAGGACAAAGAGTTGCTTGCCAAAAAAGGCATCACGGAAGCGCAAATAGCAGAGCAACTAGCATGCTTCCAGACGGGTTTCCCTTTTTTGAAACTGGATGCGGCTGCTTCCATAGAGAAAGGTATCTTAGCTCCCGATGCAGAAGAACAAAAAGCTTATTTAGCTGCTTGGGACGCATATAAGAACACAGATAAGACTATTGTGAAATTCGTTCCTGCCTCGGGTGCTGCGAGTCGTATGTTCAAGAACTTGTTCGAGTTTCTGTCTGCCGAATATGACAAGCCCACTACAAAGTTCGAACAGGCATTTTTTGACGGTATCAGGAATTTTGCTTTCTATGACGATTTGAATGTAGCCTGCCAGCGTACTGCCGGAAAAGACATACCGGGACTACTGGAAGAAGGCAATTATAAAGCTGTGGTAGCCGCATTGCTCGAAACGGCCGGATTGAATTACGGTGCACTTCCGAAAGGGCTGCTCAAATTCCACAAATATCCCGAAGGCCCGCGTACCCCGCTCGAAGAACATCTTGCTGAAGGTGCTATGTATGCTGCCGGAAAAAGTGGCAAGGTCAATGTACATTTCACTGTATCTACGGAACATCGCGAACTATTCAAGAAACTAGTGGAAGAAAAGACCGGAGAATTTGCGAAACGCTACGGAGTGGATTACTACATCACCTTCTCCGAGCAGAAACCGAGCACGGACACTATTGCAGCCGATATGGACAACCAACCGTTCCGCGATAACGGTAAACTGTTGTTCCGCCCGGGAGGACACGGTGCGCTAATCGAGAACCTCAATGACCTTGACGCCGATATTATCTTTATCAAGAATATCGACAATGTAGTGCCCGATAAACTGAAAGCTGACACAGTGACTTATAAGAAACTGATTGCCGGTGTACTGGTAACTTTGCAGAAAAAAGCTTTCGAGTATCTTGAGTTGCTTGATAGCGGAAAATATACGCATGAGCAAGTTATGGAAATTCTTCAGTTCCTGCAAAAACAACTTTTCTGCAAGAATCCCGAAGTGAAAAATCTCGAAGACGCCGAGTTGGTGATCTATCTGAAACAGAAGTTGAACCGTCCGATGCGTGTCTGCGGTATGGTGAAGAACGTAGGCGAACCGGGTGGTGGTCCGTTCCTGGCATACAATAGCGACGGAACAATCTCCCTGCAAATCCTCGAAAGTTCTCAGATTGACATGAATGACCCTGCAAAAAAGGAAATGTTTGAGAAGGGAACTCACTTCAATCCGGTAGACTTGGTTTGTGCTGTTCGTGATTACAAAGGACATAAGTTTGACTTAGTGAGATTTGTAGATAAAGCAACCGGTTTCATTTCATATAAATCGAAGAATGGTAAAGACTTGAAGGCTCTTGAGCTTCCCGGCTTATGGAATGGTGCCATGAGTGACTGGAATACGGTATTCGTAGAAGTACCGCTTACTACCTTTAATCCGGTAAAGACTGTAAATGACTTGTTGCGTGAGCAACACCAGTAATCAGATGTTGAAAAAACAAGATGATAATTACAGCCAATTATAGATATTAGAGAAAGCGACCGCTTGATAATTTAGGATTGAGCGGTCGTTTATATGCCACAGACCTATAAAAAGAGTGTTTAGATGAATCAGATTGAGAAGATTATTGATATTGCTACTTGGAACAGAAAAGAACATTTTGAACATTTTAGTGCCTTTGACGATCCTTTTTTCGGTGTAACGGTCAATGTAGACTGTACCCGTGCTTACCGGGAAGCCAAAAATAAAGGCGTTTCCTTTTCCCTTTTGCTCCTGCATCGTATCATCACGGCTGCCGCCAAAGTAGAAGAGTTCCGTTATCGTATCGAAGGAGAAAAAGTTGTATGTTATGACAGTCTCCTGCCCGAAGCTACCGTAGGTCGTGCCGACCATACATTCTCATTCGCTTCCTTTGAATACGATCCCGATGAACTGACCTTTATCCTCAAAGCGAAAGCTGAAATGGAACGACTGCAAACTACTACCGGATTGAATAAGGAAGGAACTTTTCATCCCAATGCCATTCATTATTCGGCAGTGCCCTGGCTCACCTTTACAGACATGAAGCACCCCACGAACATGCGTTCGGGTGACAGCGTACCGAAAATATCCACAGGAAAATACTTTCGGGAAGGGGAGAAGTTGATGTTACCTATTTCCGTCACTTGTCACCATGGGTTAATGGACGGTTATCATGTGGCAAAATTCATCGAATCTCTTGATTTGTAGGTTCGCCACAATTTATAAAGACTAAACAAACCATATATGAGACCAAAGGTATTAAAGTGGGAGGTCATCATTCTTTGCGTAATACTATTTTTTCCGGGGATTTCCTTGAATGCACAGGAGGTTCGGCAGGATGATATTTATGAAATCCGGCAAAGCAGTTTCTCGAGATATGGATTTGATACGCTCTCTGTGCATACTCCTCATCGCTTTATTCATCGTCTGGGGGTGGAAGTCCGTCCGCAATATGTGTTTCCTACCAATCCCTTCTTGCAGGGAGAAAACGAACGCTGGCAACCCATTCAGACCTCTTTTGCCGCTCATTTGAAATATTCATTCCAATTCCGTCCCAACACCTGTGCCGACCGTATTTATGGTGGTGCTTATCAGGGATTCGGCTTGTCCGCCACTACCTTCGGAGATAAAAAACAACTTGGAGATCCTATCTCATTTTATGTGTTTCAGGGGGCGCGGATTGCCCGGTTTAATCCCTGTCTTTCGCTCAACTACGAATGGAACTTCGGTCTGTCCGCCGGTTGGAAACCGTATGATAATGATTATAATTCCTATAATGGTGCAGTCGGTTCGCGAATGAATGCCTATATTAATGCCGGTATCTATCTGAACTGGGCATTTTCCCGTTATTTCGACTTAATCATTGGCGGTGATTTCACTCATTTCTCTAATGGCAATACCAAATTCCCGAATGCAGGGGTAAATACCACCGGAGCCAAAATCGGATTGGTGTATAACTTTAACCGTACAGAAGAAGAACTTACAAAGTCTCTGCTTCGGCCGACTATTCCCCGCTTTCCGCGTCACATAAGTTATGATCTGGTATTATTCGGCTCATGGCGGCGAAAGGGGGTATATATAGGAGACGGGAGACAGATTGCCTCGCCCGGTAGTTATCCGGTGGCAGGATTCAACTTCGCGCCGATGTACAACCTCGGTTATAAATTTCGTGTTGGTGCCTCGCTCGACGGAGTTTACGACGGTAGTGCCAATGTATATACCTATATGGAAGATTATATTGTCGATTCGAATGGAAACGGCACGCCTCCTCCACGTCAATTTCTGAAACCGGGCATCCAGCATCAACTATCACTCGGCGTGTCGGGACGTGCAGAGTATGTGATGCCATATTTTACAATCGGCGTAGGCATCGGAGCCAATGTGCTCGGTCGTGGTGACTTGCGGGGGCTTTATCAGATATTAGCCCTGAAAATAGGAATTACCCGCAGTACTTTCCTCCACATCGGTTATAATCTTCAGAACTTCCAGACCCCTAATTATCTGATGCTCGGCTTAGGTTTCCGTTTTCACAATAAATATCCAAAAGTACGTCACTAAAAAAGCCATATTTCATCGAAATGTACTAATTTTGCATCATTAACATAAAACACTCAAAATAATGAAGAAAATATTGTTGCTCGGTTCCGGGGAATTAGGAAAAGAGTTTGTAATTTCTGCCCAGCGTAAAGGTCAGCACATTATTGCTTGTGACTCGTATGCCGGAGCGCCTGCTATGCAAGTAGCCGACGAATGTGAAGTATTCGATATGCTGAACGGCGAAGAACTGGAGCGTATCGTTAAGAAGCATCAGCCGGACATTATCGTTCCGGAGATTGAAGCAATCCGTACGGAACGTCTGTATGATTTTGAAAAGGAAGGTATCCAGGTGGTTCCCAGTGCCCGTGCCGTTAACTTCACGATGAATCGTAAAGCCATTCGTGATCTTGCTGCTAAAGAACTCGGACTGAAAACTGCCAGATATTTTTACGCTAAGACATTAGACGAACTGAAAGCTGCCGCTGCTAAAATAGGTTTCCCTTGTGTGGTGAAACCGTTGATGTCTTCTTCCGGTAAGGGACAGTCACTTGTGAAAAGTGCCGACGAACTTGAACACGCTTGGGAGTATGGATGCAGTGGTAGCCGTGGTGATATCCGCGAGCTCATTATTGAGGAATTTATTAAGTTCGACAGTGAAATAACACTATTGACGGTTACTCAAAAGAACGGTCCCACGTTGTTCTGTCCGCCTATCGGCCACGTGCAGAAAGGAGGCGATTACCGTGAAAGTTTCCAGCCTGCGCATATTGACCCTGCTCACCTGAAAGAAGCGGAGGAAATGGCAGAGAAAGTGACCCGCGCTTTGACGGGAGCCGGACTTTGGGGAGTTGAATTCTTCTTGAGCCACGAGAATGGCGTTTACTTCTCCGAACTTTCCCCCCGTCCGCATGACACCGGTATGGTGACATTGGCAGGAACGCAGAATTTGAATGAGTTCGAACTTCATTTGCGTGCTGTGCTTGGACTTCCTATTCCGGGCATTAAGCAAGAGAGGATAGGAGCGAGTGCCGTTATCCTTTCTCCGATAGCCAGCCAAGAACGTCCTCAATACCGCGGAATGGAGGAAGTCACTAAAGAGGAAGATACTTACCTGCGTATATTCGGTAAGCCGTTTACCCGCGTCAACCGTCGTATGGGAGTGGTACTGTGTTATGCTCCGCTCGACTCCGATCTGGACGCTTTGCGCGATAAGGCAAAGAGAATAGCTGAAAAGGTGGAAGTATATTAAATATCCGATCGATATTTAATATAAAAGCTCCAACTCACCGGATTTATAAATTCCGGCGAGTTGGAGCTTTTATTTTTAAATCGGTAGGTATCTTCGGATGTGTCCGAACACAAAACTAGTTGCCGGTGCTACTATTTTGTTTTTTTGCTAATGTTCTGATTATAAACAATGAGTCTGAAAACTTATTAGAATCAAACATATACAGTTGTTATTTTATAAGTAACAGAAACTTTTTGCTGACTATTTGTAATATTATAAACTCTATTTTGGTCTATTTGTAGTCTTTATTGGCCTAACAAGTGTTATCGAACGACAAATTTTAAAAAAGAAAGAACAATCTCACGGATTTGTTTCTACATTTGCGCAGTTGTTTATATAACTATTTCTTTAGGTGATAGTTTATCAGAAATAAAATATAGATGAACAAAAGTGGAACTTAGCTGTTATTATAATAGTAAAAACAGATAAAGCGCGAAGCATTCGTTCCTTGTCATACTATTTAAGATTCAATAGGAAAGAAAAAGAATAATATAAAAAAGATTGCTTATGTCACAGATTATCGGACATATATCCCAGGTGATCGGCCCTGTGGTCGATGTGTACTTTGAAGGTACAGATGCAGAAGTGATGTTACCAAGTATACATGATGCACTGGAGATAAAAAGGCCAAACGGCAAAATACTGATTGTAGAAGTACAGCAACACATTGGTGAAAATACGGTTCGCACCGTGGCTATGGATAGTACCGACGGACTTCAGAGAGGCATGAAAGTGCGCCCTACCGGAGGTCCGATAACAATGCCGATTGGTGAACAAATTAAAGGGCGACTGATGAATGTGGTCGGCGATTCTATTGACGGTATGAAGGAACTCGACCGGAAAGGTGCATATTCCATTCACCGCGATCCTCCCAAATTCGAAGATTTGACTACCGTGCAGGAGGTACTCTTTACGGGTATCAAGGTGATCGACTTGCTCGAACCGTATGCCAAAGGTGGTAAGATCGGTCTGTTCGGTGGTGCGGGAGTCGGAAAAACCGTATTGATTCAGGAACTTATCAATAACATTGCCAAGAAACATAATGGATTCTCTGTATTTGCCGGAGTAGGTGAGCGTACGCGTGAAGGTAACGACTTGCTTCGTGAAATGATTGAGTCGGGTGTTATTCGCTATGGCGAAGCATTCAAAGAAAGTATGGAGAAAGGGGATTGGGACCTTTCCAAAGTTGATTATAACGAATTGGAAAAGTCGCAGGTATCTCTGATATTCGGCCAGATGAACGAGCCTCCGGGTGCACGTGCCTCTGTGGCATTGTCCGGACTGACGGTTGCGGAATCTTTCCGTGATGCCGGAAGTGAAGGTGAAAAACGCGATATTTTGTTCTTTATTGACAATATCTTCCGTTTCACGCAAGCGGGTTCGGAAGTCTCGGCATTGTTGGGGCGTATGCCTTCCGCCGTGGGTTATCAACCTACTCTTGCTACGGAAATGGGTGCGATGCAAGAACGTATCACTTCCACTCGGAAAGGATCTATCACTTCCGTACAGGCGGTGTATGTGCCTGCCGACGACTTGACTGACCCGGCTCCTGCAACTACTTTCAGCCACTTGGATGCGACTACTGTACTTGACCGTAAGATTACGGAGTTGGGAATCTATCCGGCTGTGGACCCGTTGGCGTCTACTTCTCGTATTCTTGATCCACACATCGTTGGGCAGGAACACTATGATACGGCGCAGCGTGTGAAACAGATTCTACAACGTAACAAGGAATTACAGGATATCATTTCTATTCTTGGTATGGAGGAGCTTTCGGAGGAGGATAAGACGGTAGTGAACCGTGCCCGCCGTGTGCAGCGTTTCCTTTCGCAGCCGTTTGCCGTTGCCGAACAGTTCACGGGTGTTCCGGGAGTAATGGTTTCCATTGAGGATACAATCAAGGGATTTAGAATGATTCTGGATGGTGAGGTGGATAATCTTCCCGAACAGGCGTTCTTGAATGTAGGTACGATTGAGGAAGCTATGGAGAAAGGTAAGAAATTGTTGGAACAAGCGAAGAAATAAAAAACGTTGCGATGAAAGAACTGCATTTGAGTATAGTGTCGCCTGAAAAGAGCGTATTCGACGGAGATGTGAAGATAGTCACATTGCCGGGTACGATCGGGTCGTTTTCCATTCTGCCGGGACATGCGCCTATCGTCTCGTCATTGAAAGCGGGAACATTAAGTTATACCACGCTGGACGGGGAGGAGCATACACTTGATATTCAGGGTGGTTTTGTGGAATTGAGTGACGGGACGGTTTCTGCCTGCGTTTCGTAGGCGGACCTCCTGAAATATAGTTGAATTGGAAAAAACGAGATTTAGAAAATACAGTAGAAAAACACAGTGACATGATGAACATTAGTAAAACTAAACGGAATTTTATCGGCTTGAACACTTTATTTGCAATTCTAAGTGCAGGAGTCGGTGCAGTGATCTTACACGTTGCCCTACCGGGACATTATTTCGGAGGATATCCGTTTATTCCGACATATTTCTATCTGTTTGGTTTGTTCAGTATCTATATGTTCGATGCGTGTCGGCAGCATGCTCCGCAAAAGATGTTACTGCTGTATTTGGCAATAAAAATGGTAAAGATGATTCTTTCGATAATTCTAGTCTTGATTTATTGCCTTGCCGTGCGTGAAGAAGCTAAAGCTTTCTTGCTGACGTTTATCTCGTTCTATTTGCTGTATCTGATATACGAAACATGGTTCTTCTTCTCGTTTGAAGTGAACCTGAAACGGAAAAAGAAAAATAAGAATAAAAATGAAACAGTTGCGTAACATATTAACCCCGTTGGTGCTGCTCTGTCTGTTGGCAGCCGGCTTCCCTGTTTTTGCACAGGAACAGGAAGAAGCGGCTCCGAAGATGCAGGATGAGATGACTTCTAAAGAAGAAAAAGAGAATACGGTTGATGTGAAGGAGATCGTGTTCGGGCATATCGGCGACTCATACGAATGGCATATTACGACGTGGGGTAAAACACACATTACTATACCATTACCTATTATTGTTTATAGTAGTACTACAGGTTGGCATACTTTTCTATCTTCGCGTCTTGAAGAGAACGGGGGTAGTTATGAAGGGCTTTCCATCGCTCCCGAAGGAAGTAAATACGAAGGTAAACTGGTAGAGTATAATGCAGCCGGAGAGCAAGTGCGTCCGTGGGACATTTCTATCACAAAGGTGACATTTGCTTTGCTGTTCAACAGTGTGCTGTTGCTGGTGATTGTATTGAGTGTAGCCCACTGGTATCGAAAACGTCCTCGCGGAGCGTTGGCACCGGGAGGATTCATCGGATTCATGGAGATGTTTATTATGATGGTGAACGATGATATCATCAAGAGTTGTGTCGGTCCCAATTATCGGAAATTCGCTCCATATCTGCTGACAGCGTTTTTTTTCATCTTTGTCAACAATATAATGGGATTGATCCCATTCTTTCCCGGTGGGGCGAATGTGACGGGAAATATTGCGATCACAATGGTACTGGCTATCTGTACGTTCCTTGCGGTTAATATTTTCGGAACCAAACATTATTGGAAAGATATTTTCTGGCCGGATGTACCCTGGTGGTTGAAAATTCCTGTGCCGATGATGCCTTTCATCGAGTTTTTCGGGATCTTCACGAAACCGTTTGCATTGATGATTCGTCTTTTCGCCAATATGTTGGCAGGACACATGGCAATGCTGGTGCTTACTTGCCTGATTTTCATCTCTGCAAGTATGGGGCCCGCACTGAACGGCACACTGACCGTGGCTTCCGTACTGTTCAACATCTTTATGAATGCGCTTGAACTGTTGGTAGCTTTCATCCAGGCATACGTGTTTACAATGCTTTCGGCAGTGTTTATCGGACTGGCACAAGAAGGCGCGAAGGTGAAGGCGGAAGAAAAATAAAAGAGAATTAGATAAGAGAGCAAATAAAAAATATAAACCATTTTAAAACTGAAAATTATGTTACTATCAGTATTGTTACAAGCCACTGCAGCAGCAGTAGGAGTTAGTAAATTAGGTGCAGCTATCGGTGCAGGTCTTGCAGTAATCGGAGCTGGTTTGGGTATTGGTAAGATTGGTGGTTCGGCTATGGAAGCTATTGCGCGGCAGCCGGAAGCATCAGGTGACATTCGTATGAATATGATTATCGCGGCAGCCTTGATTGAAGGTGTAGCTTTGTTGGCGGTAGTAGTATGTCTGTTGGTGTTCTTCCTCTAAGCAGGTGGAATACCGACAAACTGTAAATCAATATTCATCATTCTAAATTACAAGAAATGTCATTACTATTACCTGATAGTGGCCTGTTGTTCTGGATGTTTGTCGCATTCGGGATTGTGTTTGTGATATTGGCAAAATACGGTTTCCCTATCATCATTAGGATGGTGGAAGACCGTAAAGTCTATATCGACCAGTCTTTGGAGGTGGCAAGAGAAGCCAACGCACAGCTCTCCAAACTAAAGCAGGAGGGCGATGCGCTTGTGGCTGCCGCCAACAAGGAACAAGGACGCATCTTGAAGGAAGCAATGGAAGAACGTGACAAGATTGTTCACGAGGCCCGTAAGCAAGCCGAGATAGCCGCACAGAAGGAACTGGATGCGGTGAGACAACAAATCCAGGTGGAGAAAGACGAAGCTATCCGCGACATCCGTCGTCAGGTGGCTGTGCTTTCTGTCGATATTGCCGAAAAAGTGCTCCGTAAGAGTCTTCAGGACAAAGAAGCTCAAATGGGCATGATTGACCGTATGCTGGATGAAGTATTAACCCCTAATAAGAACTAAGGAAAATGGAAGTCGGAATACTCTCAATGCGATATGCCAAAGCGATGATTGAATACGCACAGGAGAAAGGAGTGGAGGATAAGCTCTACCAAGAGTTCCTCACACTGTCTTATTGCTTTTGCGCCCAACCGGGTTTGCGTGAAGCACTGGATAACCCTGTTATCTCAACCAAAGAGAAATTGGCGCTGGTATGTACGGCTGCCGATGGCAACGGTAAATCCACCAGAGAGTTTGTCCATTTTATTACTTTGGTACTGCGAAACAGGCGTGAGGGATATTTACAGTTTATCAGCCTGATGTATCTGGATCTTTACCGGAAACTAAAGCATATCGGGGTAGGCAAACTGATTACGGCTGTTCCTGTGGACAAGGAGACGGAAGACCGTATCCGCTCCGCAGCAGCGCATATCCTGCATGCGCAAATGGAACTGGAGACTGTGGTAGATCCGTCTATCGAGGGCGGATTCATCTTCGATATTAATGATTATCGACTGGATGCAAGCATTGCTACGCAGTTGAAGCGAGTAAAACAACAGTTTATTGATAAGAATAGGAGAATTGTATAATGTCTGAAAATATTAAAGTAAGCGAGGTTTCCGATATATTGCGTAAACAGCTCGAAGGTATTAATACCCATGTGCAGCTTGACGAAATCGGTACGGTGCTTCAGGTGAGCGATGGTGTGGTGCGTATCTATGGACTGCGGAATGCCGAGGCTAACGAGTTACTGGAGTTTGACAACGGCATTAAGGCTATCGTGATGAACCTTGAAGAGGACAACGTGGGTGCTGTGTTGTTGGGACCGACTGACAGAATCAAGGAAGGCTTTATTGTGAAGCGTACCAAGCATATTGCTTCTATCCGCGTAGGAGAAAGTATGTTGGGGCGTGTCATTGACCCGCTGGGTGAACCGCTCGACGGTAAAGGCTTAATTGGTGGTGATTTGTATGAAATGCCGTTGGAACGCAAAGCGCCGGGAGTAATCTTCCGTCAGCCTGTCAACCAGCCGTTGCAGACAGGACTGAAAGCTGTGGATGCCATGATTCCTATTGGGCGTGGACAACGTGAGCTGATTATCGGTGACCGTCAGACAGGAAAGACGGCCATTGCGATTGATACGATTATCAACCAACGTACCAACTTCCTGGCAGGGGATCCTGTATATTGTATTTATGTGGCTATCGGTCAAAAAGGTTCTACCGTGGCTTCTATTGTAAATACGCTCCGTGAGTATGGTGCTATGGATTATACCGTTGTGGTAGCTGCCACGGCTGGCGATCCGGCTGCATTACAGTATTACGCGCCGTTTGCAGGGGCTGCTATCGGCGAATATTTCCGTGATACCGGCCGTCACGCGCTGGTGGTTTATGATGACCTTTCCAAGCAGGCGGTTGCCTATCGTGAGGTCTCATTGATCCTTCGCCGTCCGTCCGGACGTGAGGCTTATCCGGGTGATATCTTCTACCTGCATTCCCGCTTGTTGGAACGTGCGGCTAAGATTATCAACCAGGAGGAAGTGGCGCGCGAGATGAATGACCTTCCCGAAAGCCTGAAAGGTATTGTGAAAGGGGGTGGTTCACTGACTGCCTTGCCTATCATTGAGACGCAGGCAGGAGACGTTTCGGCCTATATTCCAACGAACGTGATTTCTATCACTGACGGACAGATATTCCTCGAAACGGACTTGTTCAATCAGGGTGTCCGCCCGGCTATCAATGTTGGTATCTCTGTATCCCGTGTAGGTGGTAATGCTCAGATTAAGGCGATGAAAAAAGTGGCAGGAACATTGAAGATAGACCAGGCGCAGTATCGTGAATTGGAAGCATTCTCCAAGTTCAGCAGTGATATGGACCCGATTACGGCATTGACAATTGACAAAGGGCGTAAGAATGCGCAGTTGCTGATCCAGCCGCAATACAGTCCGATGCCTGTGGAACAACAGATTGCTATCCTCTATTGTGGTACACATGGTTTGCTCCGTGATGTGCCATTGAACAACGTGCAGGATTTTGAACGCAGTTTCATCGAGTCTCTGCAATTGAATCATCAGGAGGATGTGTTGGATGTATTGAGAACGGGTGTTATTGATGATAATGTGACTAAGGCTATTGAAGAAACTGCCGCTATGGTCGCTAAACAATATTTGTAATTCAAGAAAACTATGGCTTCACTGAAAGAAGTAAAAACCAGAATAAATTCGGTTAAAAGTACCCGAAAAATCACTTCAGCAATGAAGATGGTGGCTTCTGCCAAACTACATAAGGCACAAGGAGCCATTGAGAATATGTTGCCCTATCAGAAGAAGTTGAACAAGATTCTGACTAACTTTTTGAGCGCTGATCTTCCGATAGAGTCTCCTTACATACGAGCACGGGAAGTGAAGCGTGTGGCGATTATTGCTTTTTCTTCGAATACATCACTTTGTGGTGCTTTTAATGCAAATGTCATAAAGATGTTATTGCAAACTGTCAGCGAATACCGTACGCTGGGACAGGATAATATTTTGATCTTTCCCATAGGAAAGAAGGTGGAGGAAGCTGTGAAGAAAATGGGATTCCAGCCGGGGGAAATACCTCCGACACTCTCTGATAAACCAACTTATCAAGAAGCTTCCGAGCTGGCGGATCTTCTAATGAAAATGTATGTGGCGGGAGAAATTGACCGTGTGGAATTGATTTATCATCATTTTAAATCAATGGGTGTGCAGATTCTACTTCGTGAGACTTATCTGCCTATTGACCTTACACGTGCAGTAGAAGAAGGTAAAGAACTGGAAAAACAGAAAGAAGAAGAACGTGAAGTTGTGAATGACTATATAGTAGAACCTTCTGCTGAGCAATTGATTGCCGACTTGATACCTACTGTATTAAGCCAGAAGCTCTTTACTGCTGCTGTGGATTCTAATGCTTCCGAGCACGCAGCACGTACATTAGCAATGCAAGTAGCTACGGACAATGCCAACGAATTGATTCAAGACCTTACCAAGCAATATAACAAGAGTCGCCAACAGGCGATTACGAACGAATTGCTGGATATTGTGGGTGGTTCGATGCAGTAATTACGACAATTAATAACATTATTTTTTGATTCAATATCCCGTTTTTAAGGTGAAACTTAAAAACGGGAATTTATATATATATATATATATTTGCGTTGGAAATAGTCTTGAATTTTTATTTATATTCAAGCAAAACAAATATACGAAGTAGTTTTCGGACATAATAGCACATCACTTAGTGTTCTAATTTGATCCGTCGTCCCGGTTGCTTTCTAGCGGGAAAAACAGCCGGGACTTTTTGTCTGATTCTCATTTGACTATTTTATGCGGAAAAGTTTAGTACTTTTATTTCAATCTCTATATAGTTTTCCGTACCTTTGCACAAAATAATATACTTTCATGGAAAATAATCCTGAACTACAACTTGCTTGGCAGTTCATTGAAAATACAGGCACACACCTGTTTCTTACCGGAAAAGCCGGAACCGGAAAAACTACATTTCTAAAACGATTGAGAGAGCATACCCCCAAACGCATGGTCGTATTGGCTCCGACGGGTATTGCAGCAATTAACGCCGGAGGGGTGACGATTCATTCTTTTTTCCAGATATCTTTTGCTCCATTTGTGCCGGAAACGACTTTTAACTCTGCGCAAATACAATACCGATACAGTCAAGAGAAACGTAACATTATCCGAAGCATGGATTTATTAGTGATTGATGAAATCAGTATGGTACGTGCGGATTTGCTAGACGCAGTAGATGCGACTTTACGTCGTTATCGCAATCGCGAAAAGCCTTTTGGAGGGGTACAACTGTTGATGATTGGAGATTTGCAGCAGTTAGCTCCTGTTGTGAGGGACAGCGAATGGAGTTTGTTGAGGAATTATTACGAAACGCCTTATTTTTTTGCCAGCCGTGCATTGAGAGAAACGACCTATATGACAATTGAACTGGAAAAGGTATACCGTCAGAACGATACTTTTTTTCTTTCTCTGTTGAATAAAATACGTGAGAACAAAGCAGATGATGAAGTGTTGAATGAGTTGAATCGGCGATATCAGCAAGGCTTCCAACCGCCTAAAGAAGAAGGATATATCCGTTTGACAACACATAACAATCAAGCACAGCAAGTAAATGATCGTGAATTGGCTTCTCTACCGGGAAAGCCTTATCATTTTCGAGCTGAAGTGACGGGGACTTTTCCTGAATATACATATCCCGCAGATGAAATTCTCACTATTAAAGAGGGTGCCCAGATCATGTTTCTCAAAAATGATGTTTCTTTGGAAAAACGGTATTATAATGGTATGATCGGAGAGGTGGTAGCCGTTAATGATTCTGAGATATATGTGAAAGAAAAAGGGAGTGAGGAGGATTTTCTGTTGTTGCCGGAGGAATGGGGAAACTATAAGTATGTGTTAAATGAGGAAACGAAGGAAATCACTGAGGTGATAGAAGGAACATTCCGTCAATATCCTATTCGATTGGCATGGGCTATCACGATACATAAGAGTCAGGGATTGACATTTGAACGTGCAATTATTGATGCACGCAATTCCTTTGCGCATGGACAGACATATGTAGCTTTGAGTCGTTGTAAGACTTTGGAGGGCTTGGTATTGGAGTCTCCATTGCGTAAGGAGGCTATTATTAGTGACAGTGTGGTTGATAACTTCACAAAAGAGGTGGAACGGAATAAACCGGGAAACAAGCAGCTAAGTGATATGCAGAAGGCTTATTTCTTCGATTTGTTGAGTGATTTGTTTAACTTCTATTCCCTCGAGCAGGCTTATAAACGGTTGCTTCGTATGCTGGATGAAGATTTGTATAAACTTTACCCTAAATTACTTACCGAATATAAGCTATTGGAGCCTCATATTAAGGAAAAGATAGTGGAAGTTGCCCACCGTTTCCGCAATCAGTATACACGTTTGATTAATGAGAGTGAAGATTATGCTTCGGACCAGGAGTTGCAGGAACGGATTCGTTCCGGTGCGGTGTATTTTCATAAAGAGCTGGAACCTATTCGTGTTTTGTTTGCAAAGACTAACATACCTCTTGATAATAGGGAGTTGAGGAAACAACTGAATGAACGTTTGCAAGCGTTGGATGATGCATTGTGGATTAAAGAGTCCTTATTGAAAGCTATGTGTGTGCAACCTTTTATTGTTGCTGAATATTTGAAATTGAAAGCTAAGGTGATGTTAAGTCTTGAGGACAACTCTTCTTCTCCTTCTCCTACCGCTAAAACATTGAGAGAGAAAAAAGAACGGGTAGAACGTACACGTAGTAGTTTTACAAAAGTAAAAGTAGAAGTTCCTACGGATATTCTGCATCCGGAGCTTTATCGCACTTTATCGGAATGGAGAACGGAAAAGACGCGTGAAACCAATATGCCTGCTTATGTCATTATGCAACAGAAAGCATTAATGGGCATTGTAAATCTTTTGCCGGATACTCCGCACGCTTTGGAAGCTGTACCTTATTTTGGAGCGAAAGGAGTGGAGAAATATGGACTTGAAATTTTGGGGATTGTCCGTAAGTATATGAGGGAGAATCAAGTGAAACGACCGGAAATCAAAGAGATATTTCTTCCGGAAAAAAGTAAGAGGGGAGAAAAAAAGGAACCGAAGAAAGATACGAAACAGATGAGCTATGAGATGTTTTGTAAGGGAATGAGTATGGAGGAGATAGCTAAATCACGTGATTTGGTGACGGGAACAATTGCTACGCACTTAGAACATTATGTTCGTATGGGAAAGATTAAATTGGAGCAAGTAGTAGCTGTAGAAAAGATAGAGAAGATTCGTCGGTATCAGCAAAAGAACGAGAATTCCGGAGTGGCAGGAATAAAAGCGGCGTTAGGAGACGAGGTCTCCTATGCCGATATCAGATTTGTATTCGCAACCGATGATGCTAGGCGTTGAAGCTCTTAGAATTTGCAGAAGAAAGAAACGAATACCGGAACACTCATATCAATGAGAATGCCGTGTAGGATAGCAATCGGAATCATTTCTTTTCCCGAATATCTGCTGATAGAAGGCAATAATACATCCATGGAATTGACTCCTGCCGCAGAGATAGGAGCCAATTTCCCGAAATACTTTTTGATAAGCGGAGTGCCGAGAAGTGCCATCATTTCACGGAAGATATTAGTCAGTAGGGCGATTGTGCCTAGTTCTGTGGCAAGTTGCAGTCCGATAGACGGTTCTTTGAACTGGGTGATAAGAATGGAAGAGAGTGAATAGTAGGCAAATCCGCTTCCTACTGCCATACAGTCGAACACGCTCCATTGACTTACCAGTATGCTTGCCAGAGCAGAGAATAATAATGTTCCGATGATAGTTCCCAACGGAATTAGTAACATCTTGGGATGCAGGTGTGAAATGATTGTTTTCAGATTTTTGTTGGAACCGATGCTAACTCCTACTTGAAGCATTAGCGCATATAGTATGTACATAGAAATAGTATGCGTGTCAAATTGAAACTTATTGAGAGCTCCCATGATACAGCCTACACAAAAGAATAATATTACAATCAGACTTCCTTTCATTGTTCGCCTCCTTTCTTGAAGAATAGTTGTAAAACCAGCCGGGCAGCAATCAAGCTTCCCAATACACCCGATATGGCAAGAATGATTGCTTGTTTACCGAACTTACCAAGATTGTTTACTATCAGACTATTAGAGCCGATAGATACGCCAAGTATAAAGAGTAAGAGGAATATTGTAAGAGAAATCGTCTTTTCTGTCTTTTGTAAAATAGTCCAGTTACGCAATACATAGCCGATTCCGATTCCTAGAAACATGGTAGATATAATAGAAAACATATTGTATATATTTAGGTCAGGTTATACATTTGAATAAGCCACACGAATAATTCTCCAAAAAGATAATTTATCTTATTGAAAGTCAGGATAAATGCTACTTGTGAGCAACAGAGTGAATCAGCAGGTAGCTCCTATAATCAAAGAAAGGGGAATTTAGATGAATCCACTGAACCAATGTACGTGCACGCAACATGACTTACAGAAATTGGGGATTTCCGCAAGAAAGTAAGCAGTGTTATGTAGTTGTAATCTCTGATTCATCATTGGTCTTCTTAATTTTGGTGCAAAGATATGAACTTTTTGTATATTTTCAAAATAAATATGCAATAATTATATGCTGTTCCAATCCAGAAGGACTTCCTTTAGTTTTCGCGGATTGTATCCGAGTATTGTTCGTGCTTTCTCGATACTCATTCCGCTAAAACGCGGGCGGGGAGTGGATTCTTGCATTTCTTCTGTCGTAACAGGATGAATGAGCGTGCGGTTTAATTTCATGTAGTCTGCTACCTGATAAGCTATTTCTGCAATAGTCAAACATTCGTCACCACAGATATGAAAGATTCCGTTGGTCGTATTTTCTATCAGGCGTTGTATCCCGTCTGATAGATCTCCTACAAAAGTTGGCGTGCGCCATTGGTCGGATACAACACGAATCTCTTGTCCGGCTTTCAAACGGTTCATTACTAATTGAACGATATTTCCATGCTGTCCGGGCAGCGCTTTTCCATACACAATCTCTACACGTGCAATGGCATAATTACTACAAATATCGGCAACTTTTTCTTCTCCTTTCCATTTGGTGAATCCGTAATAGTTGACAGGAGCGGGGAGTATTTCTTCTGTATATAGCTGTCCGGTTCTTTCATTTATCTTTCCGTCAAATACGAAATCAGTGGATAAATGGATGAAACGGCTTTGGTATTCTTTGCAAAGGTGTGCCAGTTGTTCTACCGCGGTAACGTTTATGAGGTAAGCCTCTTCATGGTGTGTTTCACAATAATCGGGAACAGATAAAGCGGAACAGTTGATAACTACATCCGGACAAATTGCTTTGAACAACTCTTTTACGGACGCTTCATTCCGTATATCAACTTCAATGAAACGATACTTCTTTGTATTCTCTAAAGCTGGAAAGATATCCGAGTGCAGGGAACAGCCGGTCACATTATATTGTTTATGGGCAGATAAATCCTTCAGTAATTGGCGTCCGGTGAATCCGTTAGCACCGATGATTAATATATTTCTCATGATTTTTTATAAGATGTATAGAGCTGTTGTTCTTGAATATCTACAAATTAGAAAATATCTCTTTTAATAGATTTAATGAGTAGCTGCATACCATGCTGTTTTTTCTTTTGCGGAAGCGAGGTCATTAGTACTGGGATCGGAAATGGTGATACCGGAGAAAGTTTCTATTTTTACCTTTCCTCTACTCATAGAATAGAAATAATCTGTATTTCTTTTGAATGGAACAGTACGGTTAAGTTGTTCGTTGAATTGAGCCAGTAACTCCTGGTTGGAACATAACTTTGATACATAATCTCCGCAATCAAAGAATATAACAGGAGAATAGCCGTCTAATCTTTGCAGTGACCCGGTTAATGTCGTATCAAATGTATATTGGCTATTTATGTCCTTCATTATAGCTGCCAAATGATCCAATTCTGCGCAATCCGTGACAGCGATAGTGCCGCATGGCATCTCATAATTTGAATAAAAGTCATCGAATCCATTGCAGATCTTTTCATAATTAATTTCTCCTATCAAATACTGTCCGATCTTTGCGTATGGCATACCGTACGCCATTATTTCACAGGTAGACGCTATCAGATGATTAGTCACATTTTTAAGATCATAAGCAACTTCTACTGTCGACATGTAACAATCATCAAAAAGTATATATTCCATTTTCAATCCGGCATTGGAGATACCTTGAGCAAGTGTGGTTATGTCGGTTTGATATTGGGGATATAATCCTCCGAAATAACGTGTCATAGGTACATTCTCATACTCCCAGTGCATTTTGTTGACACAAAGGTTACTGCGTGATTGGGCATTTGATACAGGTATCCATCCCATACCATGACAACCGATAATCATAGAGTAACGTTGGGCTGGTGTACATTCCCGAACATCATTAAGGATAGACGTAATTCCTTCGGCTGTTGTATATACGGGATCAGTATACTGCTTATAGGTCTTGCGCACGCTTTTACCGTTTTCATAAACGAGTTCAAAAAGAGTAGCTTCTGTAGCTTCGGTACACATAAATACTATGACACGTTCATTTTTTAGTATATTCTTTTCGATTACACTCTCCAAGTCACTGATATTCTGATAGAAGTTAGAAGTCAGATTGTTCGACCAAGGGAGATACATAAATATCGTTTGCTCATTATTTGCCCGTACAATAGGAGGAACAATTTCATTGGGATCAGTATCCGTAGGATTTTCTGTATCTTCTATATCCGGCGATTCAGGAATAATATCTTCTTTTTCACACGAAGCCATGCTAAAAGATAGAAATAGCACAAAGATGATTGGTTTTATAAGATGATAATATTTTTGCTTTGTCTTCATTTTGTTTCTTGAATTAAATTATCTGAGTTTCTGCAAAACTACTGAAAAAATAGTGATTTCTACAACTGATTGTAGGATTTCTGTGAGGTATAGACATAAAAAAAGGAGCAACGCCTTGCTCCAACCTTTGTTAACCTTAAATCTAATACTATGAAAAACACATTGCAAATGTACGCACTTTTGTGAAATCTGCAAATAATCCAAGAAAAAAAGTATGTTTTATAACATTGATTAAGAGTTTTATTTCCCGATTCTATTTTTATTAAGGATTTCTGCCGTTAACTAAATAATTTTAGTTGGGCATTCTGAATTCATTTGGCGAACACCCTGTGATTTTCTTGAATAAGCGGCTGAAATACTGTGAATTAGAGAACCCTAGTTCTTGTGCAATCTGGCCGAGCGTTTTATCCGTATTTACCAACCATCCTTTGGCTATCTCGAAACGTTTGAACTGGATATACTCTTTGAACTCTTTTCCTATTTCATATTTCAGTAAATCATTAAAATATGCAGGCGATAAATGCAGGAGATTAGCACAATATTCATCGGATAACACATCAGTTGATAGGCTTACTTTCACATTGAAATGATTATCAAGCAGATGATTGAATTCTCTGAACACCTTTTTATTGACTTCGCTACGTGTGATAAACTGGCGTTCGTAGAAGCGGGTACAATAATCCAGCAAAAGTTCAATGTATTTTGAAATGATTTTTTTGCTGTGTCGGTCAATGCAGCGCTCAAGCTCTTGCCGAATCCTCTCCAGGAACTCCAGAATAATCTGTTTTTCGCGTAGAGAGAGATGCAGTGCTTCCTCCGGACAATAAGAGAAGAAAGTATAATTGTGTATATTGAGTCCGAGCGGAGTCCCGCAAATCAAGTCGGGGTGAAAGGCCAATATCCATCCCTTGGAAGGAAATTCCTTGTTGTTCTCCTTCATACTGATTGATTCTCCGGGAGTCAGGCAAACGAGAGTTCCGTCCGAGAAATCACAACATTGGTGCCCGTATGCATAGGCCTCACACTTACATTCACTCAACAGAATCGTATAGAATCCGAATTTAATGTCCGTATGAGGAGATAAGTCAGCCTTCGAAAGGTCGATGACACTGACTAGCGGGTGCAGTGTCTTACTTCCCAGGCAACAATTACATTGATGCACGGTTCCTATTTTGAGTACTTTATCTCCCATGACGTTAACGATCTCTCCGGTGTATGTTCTTAGTTCTGCTGTTTATATTCATTCGGTGTATATCCGACATGTTTTTTAAATAGCCGGCTGAAGTGTTGAGGATACTGGAATCCCAGTTCATAAGCTATCTGGCTGACCGTTTGCGAACCTTCCAATATTCGTTCTTTGGCAAGTTCAATGATACGGCACTGAATATATTCCTGCGCAGTTTTACCAGTTTCTTTTTTTATCAGGTCGCCGAAGTAATTAGGAGAAAGGCATACCTTGTCTGCAAAATATTTCACGGAAGGCAACCCTTCGGTCAGTGCTACCTGCCCTTGGAAATATTCATCCAATAGATGTTCGAACCGCACGATAATGTCTTTGTTTACCTGATTGCGTGTGATAAACTGCCGTTCATAGAAACGCATACAATAATCGAGTAATAGTTCGATATTGCGGACAATAAGTTGTTTGCTATGCTTGTCGATAGCATGTTCCAGTTCGATTTGTATTTTATGTATACAGTCCGTTACAATTTCTTTTTCCTGGTCGGATAGATGCAAGGCTTCATTAACTTCATAAGAAAAGAAAGAATAATTCTTGATATTCTGTCCCAGAGAAGTTCCCCGGATCAGGTCGGGATGAAACAAGACCCCGATCGATTTTGTACGTTGAGGAGTTTTCTTCCGGTTATCTATACCAATCACTTGACCTGGGGCCATACAGACGACCGTTCCTTCCTGATAGTCATAATAGTTACGCCCATATTTAAGGTCTCCGCAATTAATGTCTTTCAAAAACAGAGAGTAGAATCCGATATTCATGTGATAGTATTCTACTGTTTTTGTCGCTTTTGAAAAGTCGATCACATTCACTAAAGGGTGCAAAGTTTCCAGTCCGAATAATTGGTCGTACTGATCAATAGTTTCAATTTTGGTAATTTCATCCATACGGCTTACAGTTTTATCATAGGCAAAGATAAAACTTTTAAGAATATCTTATCTATATCATATTTGCAAAACAGTAATATAGGTACAAGAATCAGTAATTTGTATACAACGTTGGTAGTCAAAGGCAGAATTAATATCTTTGTTCCAAAAATTTTAATACCTACTTTTATGAAAGCATTATTTATTGGCGGAACAGGTACGATCAGTACCGATGTCGTAGCATTGGCACAACAGAGAGGGTGGGAGATTACGCTGCTCAATAGAGGTTCGAAAAAACTGCCGGAAGGTATGCGTAGCATCGTGGCGGACATCCATGACGAACAGGCGGTGGCGAAAGCTATAGCACACGAAAGCTATGATGTCGTTGCCCAATTTATAGGTTATACGGCGAAAGATGTAGAACGAGATATCCGTCTGTTTCAGTATAAGACAAAACAATATATTTTCATCAGTAGTGCTTCTGCCTATCAAAAACCGCAGACAGATTACCGCATTACGGAAAGTACTCCATTAGTAAATCCTTTTTGGGAGTACTCGCGTAATAAAATTGAAGCGGAAGAAGTGCTGATGACTGCTTACCGGACAACCGGCTTTCCCGTGACTATCGTTCGTCCGAGCCATACCTACAATGGAACGAAGCCTCCCGTATCTGTGCATGGAGCTAAAGGAAACTGGCAGATCTTAAAGCGTATCCTTGACGGAAAGCCTGTGATTATCCCCGGTGACGGAAGTTCGTTATGGACACTGACACATTCTAAGGACTTTGCCAAAGGATATGTCGGTTTAATGGCAAACCCTCATGCTATCGGGAATGCTTTCCATATCACAACCGACGAAAGTATGACTTGGAATCAGATTTATGAAACCATTGCCGATGCATTAGGAAAACCGCTGAATGCGTTACACGTAGCTTCGGATTTTCTTGCCGGACATGGAGAAACTTATGATTTCAGAGGGGAACTATTAGGTGACAAGGCTGCCACAGTCGTTTTTGATAATTCGAAGATCAAGAGACTTGTCCCGGATTTTATCTGTACTGTATCAATGGTGGACGGTCTGAGACAATCCGTGCATTATATGCTTACACATCCTGAGAGTCAAACGCCTGATCTGGAGTTTGATAAGTGGTGTGATAGGATAGCGGATGCAATGTACGCTGCGGATAAGGCTTTTAAATCAGGCAAATAGTAAACCTAGCCTTCATATATATTAGTAAGGACCGTTTCGCCCTTGCTGTACTTCAATCCGTATACCGAAATTACCGTTTGCGGATTTTAGTTCGAATGCTCCCCGGAAATTATTCTTTTCCCAAGGCATGGCACTTCGGTTGGGCACTCTCCAACCGTCTTTGTCATAATCTCCGTACGTATTAATCCTCATACCGTTTTTCAGCTTAAAAGATCCCATTTGCATGAACTGTGGAGAAGACGACAGCCCCCAGCCATACCCGTATCCGAAACCGGAAAAGGCAGAAGGAGAAAAAGCATCAGAGAATCCTTGTGAGTATGTGGCATCCGTATTCAGACGGAACAATTGATTATAGTCTTTACTCATATTCGGCACATCCAGGCTGAATTTAGGAAGTTTGGGAGGAGCTACATTCATCAATCCCATATCCAATAAAAAGCCGCCAAACTCCTTAATATTAGCCGAGGGGGCACGACGAATACTATCGGAAGGGATTTCTGACTGTGCAGATGCAAAACCGACCGATAATATCAGCGAAAGAAATAAAATCAGTTTTTTCATCTTCGTAAAGGTTGATTTATGACAAAGATAGAAATTTTCATCCTGACTATTCGTTTCTGTTATATTTTCTTAGAGAAAAACTCTTTAAAAATAGGATGACAACATTTGTACATACGTTTAAGTAGCAATTAACGTGGATACTTCCCGTTTCAAGTAACAAAAGACATGACATTGAGCAAAGTTCGTATCTTTCCTCCCTCATTCATAAAAAGGAACGAGGGAGGAAATACCTTTTAGCGTATGGAAGCCTTCCATACATTAGCATACTCTTCCAGTACACGCTTGATACTCTGCCCGATTTTTACATAATCAGCTTCGTTCAAGTTGGCAAGTGATACACGGACACTCCATTTCGGTCCGGCAAAGCCACCGCCGTTCAGCAATACGAGCGAAGTCTCATTTGCCAGGCGAAAGACCACATCCAACGGATTATATGTCTTTTGCAGATAAGCAACAAAATCATCCCCATAGAATTTTTTCGCCCATACCAGCATATCAATTTCCGAGTAATATCCGGCACGTAGAGGGTCTTCTACCAGTGTGAAACCCGTATTGTCCCATAATGCATGAAGGCGGCGGTGAATGATTTCCTGCATTCTGGTTTTGTAACGGTTTTCCTTATCCAGAATAGCAAAAAGCGAGAACAGGCTCATCTGCATCTGCTGTGGCAGCGAAAGACCTGCGGTATGATTCAATGCGATCTGGCGGCTGTCTGCCACCATGCGGTCAATAAACTTCAGCTTTTCCGGATGCAAATCGATACTGGAGTAACGTTTGTTCAAGATTGCTTTTTGCTCCTCCGACAGGCGGGCAATCATTTTGTCGTAGATGTTGTCTTCGTGTAGCGCGATTACGGCATTTCTCCAGCCTGTTGCACCGAAATATTTGGAGAAAGAATAAACGCAAAGAGTATTGTGAGGCAATTCCGCCATTAATGACCGGAAATGAGGTATAAATGTTCCATACACATCGTCCGTGATAATCATCAGGTTCGGATTATCATTTTTCACGATATTGACAATCCGTGCGGCAGTCTCCGGGCTAAGCGCATAACTGGGCGGATTGCTCGGATTCGTAATAAAGAGCGCTTTAATCTGCGGATTTTTCAGTTTGTCAATGTCTTCATCCTTATATTGCCATGTATGTAATCCGTCGGCTGTCATCTGATCGGCTGATATTTCAGTCACGTCAAATTGATAACGTCGTAGCTGCGGGATCTCTATATAAGGAGTGAAAACCGGAATCATCAGTGCAATAGAATCTCCCTGGTTCAACAGGAAATTCTCTTCCAGCGAATCGAACAGATAACACATGGCGGCTGTGCCTCCTTCGGTGGCGAACAAGTCGAATGTCCCTTTCGGCGGACGTCGGTCACACATCTCTTGTGCCAGATAATCCTGTACGATCTGTTCCGTAAAATACAGAATACGGTCGGGCACAGGATACTGGTCACCGATGACGGATTCCGCCCATTCATGTACCAGTGTGTCCGGGTCGGCAGCATGCTCCATTAGCATATAGTTGTAACCCTCTTTCAGCAGATTGGCACCGGGAGCCTTCTCATTATCTTTCAGGAACGCCTCAAAACGGGCAGCGATCCCTGCCTTTTGAGGGATACCGGCGATTCCTTCTTCCAGTGAAAACGCCCGGCGACATTCACAAAGTCCGAATTGTCCCAACAGGAAAAAAGCTTCACGTGGTTCGGTAGCAATCCAGTTCGGATTACCCCGTCCTGCATTCAGCATGGTATGTGCTATCTTCTTGACACTCTCATCCGCCATGTCAATAAGCTTGTTTTTCAGTTCGAACGGACTGATCGTTTCCATTTTCCTGGCATAACTTTTGGTAATAGCCGGGCTATTGTCTTTTTTTTCCATAATGAAATCTATATTAGTTAGAATAGTAAATAAGTTGTCAAAAGTATTGGTTTCACGTTTACATCAGCAATACGATAAATACTCCCCAGATAATCAGCAGTGTGTTGCCGACAGCATACGTTACGGTATATCCTAAAGCCGGGGTCTCACTCTCCACCGCATCCTGAACAGCTCCCAATGCAGCAGTGGTAGTACGTGCTCCCGCCGTACATCCTAATGTCAGTGCAGGGTGGAATTTGAACAGATATTTGCCCATTAGTAACCCGCTGAGAAGAGGAATGGCCGTAGCCAATGCCCCGATAATGAACAAGCTGAAACCGACCTCCTTAAATCCGGCTACAAAACTGGGACCTGCGGCAATGCCGACTACTGCAATAAACATGTTCAATCCCACATTATTCAATACCCAGAGTGAAGGTTCGGGAATACCTCCGAAAGTAGGATGTTTACTGCGCAGCCAACCGAATATCAGTCCTGCAATCAATGCACCTCCACTGGTGGAAAGACTGATAGGGACACCTCCCAGATGCATAGTCAACGCACCGACAAGGCCACCGACCAGAATACCGAGTCCGACAAAAATCATATCTGTCTGATTCGTCGGCCGATCAACATATCCCATTTGTTTAGCGGCAGTTTCCACCTCATGTTTCATTCCGGTAAGTTCCAGAATATCACCGGCGTCCACCACTGTCCGGGCAAGTACCGGGACATTGATACCCGCACGTTTGATACTACGGATACTAACCCCGTGCATAAATTTCTGTGCCCGGATTGTCGATACCTTTTCGCCGGCGAAAGTCCGGTGTGTCACCATAACCGGCAGAGTTTCCGCCGGAAAGTCCAGTAGTTGCGCATCGATCACTTCCGGGCCGATCCAGTCTTCTTCGCCAATCACAAATTCGCGTCGTCCGCTTAGTACGATTTCATCCTCCGGCTGAAGAAGCATATCCGGTTTGACCTCTTTTACAACTCCCCGTTGCCGGACTCGTTCTACAAATAACAGCTTCTCCTGTTCGGATAGATACTTTTCCAGTTCACTCACCTTTTTTCCTTTGCCAAACCATTTATTTGTGATCTTATACGCACGGAACACTACCGGACGAAGGGCAGGGGAGAATCCGGGTTCATCCATTTCTGAAGTCCCCATTTTAGATTCCAGTTCTTTACAATCAGCTTTTACTTTATCCAATCCGCCGAGAAGCTTCGGACCGAGAGAAGCCAGAATCCAGGCAGAACCAGCCGTACCGAAAATATAAGTGACGGCATAAGACACAGGAATAGCATTAATATATGTTGCCTTCTGTGCTTCGCTGATGCCCAACTGGTTGATCGTATCGCTTGCCACGCCGATAACGGCAGATATCGTTTGTGAGCCTGCCAGCAATCCGACAGCCTCTCCGATATGATATCCCATAATCTTGGCAAGTATCCATGGTGCTACCAGACTGACGATACACATCAATACGGCGAACCCCACCTGTGGCAGTCCGTCTTTTTTCAGTCCGCGAAAGAATTGCGGACCTACCTTGTAGCCAACGGCAAACAAAAAGAGTAGAAAAAATACGGCCTTTAACGGACCGTCTACTGTAATGTTCAATTGTCCTACCAATACTCCTACCAGAAGGACGCTGGTCACTGTACCTAAAGAGAATTTCCCTATTTTCAGTCTTCCCAGCCAGAATCCCGCGAAAAGTGTGAGGAAGATAGCAAGTTCAGGGTGTACCCTTAGTTGATTGATAATCCATTCCATAATTAAGTTGTTGTTTTAGGTTATGCCAATAACAACAGTTATTGTACGCAAAGAGTTTGTTGCTTCACGTAGATTTGTTACTTTTGCACTTTCAAAATAAAACTAATCATATCCTGTATGAAATCAGACATAGAAATTGCTCGCAGCATTGAATTGAAGAAGATAAAGCAAGTTGCCGAAAGTATCGGAATCCCTCGTGAAGAAGTAGAAAATTATGGTCGCTACATCGCAAAGATTCCCGAACAACTGATTGATGAGGAGAAGGTGAAGAAAAGTAACCTCATCCTGGTAACTGCCATTACAGCAACAAAAGCGGGTATCGGCAAAACCACTGTATCTATCGGTCTCGCTTTGGGACTCAATAAAATTGGAAAGAAAGCTATCGTTGCTTTACGTGAACCCTCTCTCGGACCCTGTTTCGGTATGAAAGGCGGTGCGGCCGGAGGAGGATATGCCCAGGTGCTCCCTATGGAAAAGATTAATCTTCATTTCACCGGAGACTTTCATGCTATCACTTCTGCGCATAACATGATTTCCGCTTTGCTTGATAATTATCTTTATCAGAATCAGGCGAAAGGTTTCGGACTGAAGGAAATCCTATGGCGCCGGGTGCTCGATGTGAACGACCGTTCTTTGCGTAGTATTGTCGTAGGTCTGGGGCCAAAATCAAACGGTATCACTCAAGAATCCGGTTTTGATATTACTCCGGCGTCGGAGATTATGGCTATCCTTTGCCTTTCTAAAGATGTGGATGACTTGCGCCGCCGTATCGAAAATATCCTGTTAGGCTTTACATACGATGATAAACCTTTTACAGTCAAAGATTTGGGAGTGGCGGGAGCTATCACCGTACTGTTGAAAGACGCCATTCATCCCAACTTAGTGCAGACGACCGAAGGAACCGCCGCTTTCGTACATGGCGGCCCGTTCGCTAATATAGCTCACGGATGTAACTCTATTCTGGCAACCAAGCTGGCTATGTCATTCGGCGATTATGTGATTACGGAAGCCGGATTCGGTGCCGACCTCGGTGCGGAGAAGTTCTACAATATCAAATGCCGTAAGAGCGGACTCCAACCACGTCTGACTGTAATCGTGGCTACGGCACAGGGACTGAAAATGCATGGTGGTGTCAGTCTCGACCGCATTAAAGAACCGAATATGGAAGGATTGAAAGAAGGATTGCGCAATCTGGACAAGCATGTCCGTAATCTTCGTTCTTTCGGTCAAACAGTGATTGTAGCTTTCAATAAGTTTGCTACAGATACAGATGAAGAAATGGAACTGTTGCGCGAGCATTGCGAGCAGTTAGGCGTAGGTTTCGCTATCAACAATGCATTCACTGAAGGAGGAGAGGGCGCAGTAGATATGGCTCGCCTGGTGGTAGATACTATCGAAAATAATCCGTCCGGTTCTCTGCGTTATACTTACAAAGAAGAAGACAGCATACAGCAGAAGATTGAAAAGGTAGCTACCAATATTTATGGAGCAAGCGTTATCACATACAGCAGCATTGCCCGTAACCGCATCAAACTGATTGAGAAAATGGGAATTACCCATTATCCGGTCTGTATTGCAAAAACACAATATTCTTTCTCTGCCGATCCTAAGATTTATGGTGCAGTGAATAATTTCGAGTTCCATATCAAAGATATAGTCATTAATAACGGAGCTGAAATGATTGTTGCGATAGCCGGAGAAATTCTCCGCATGCCGGGACTTCCTAAAGAACCGCAGGCGTTGCACATTGATATTGTGGATGGAGAAATAGAAGGTTTGAGCTAAAAAAACAATCGGACCGCAGGAATCCCTGCTTCAATGAGTAAATCCCCGTCTTTCCTTATAAACCAATAGGGAAAGACGGGGATGCTTGTATATAGAGTCCGGTACACTTTTTTATATCTCTTCCGGCGTACCGTACGATTGAATTCGTTTTTGTTGAAGAGATATTCCATATCTTTTTTTTGTAATAAGAAAAACGAAATTCCTGACAGATAGTTCGGATAGCAAAGTTAATAAATACAAAAAGAGGTCTGTCCTTTTTGAAAAGAACAGACCTGATAAATTACAGTATCCGATAATCCGAATATCAGACCTAAAATAAAGTATGCCTCTTAATAAGCAAAAAGAGGATATTTCTTCATTGTCTCATTGACACGTGCACGAACTTGTGCGATAACCTCTTCATTGTCTACGTTGGATAACACAGTCTCAATCATTTCTGCGATTTCAAGCATCAGATCTTCCTTAGCACCACGAGTTGTAATAGCTGGAGTCCCCAGACGAATACCGGAAGTCTGGAAAGCCGAACGGCTGTCGAACGGAACCATATTCTTATTAACGGTAATATCAGCAGAAACCAATGCTTTCTCTGCCACTTTACCTGTCAAATCAGGGTATTTGCTACGCAAGTCAACCAGCATAGAGTGATTGTCAGTGCCACCGGAAACGATCGTAAAACCACGGTCAATCAATGCCTGTGCAAGTACGGCAGCATTCTTTTGTACTTGTTTTGCATATTCCTTGAATTCAGGTTGCAGGATTTCGCCGAAAGCCACAGCTTTGGCAGCAATCACGTGTTCCAGCGGTCCGCCTTGGATACCCGGGAAAACAGCTGAATCCAGCAGTTGAGACATCATTTTGATTTCACCCTTCGGAGTTTTCTTTCCCCAAGGATTAGGGAAATCTTTGCCCATCATGATGACACCACCACGAGGCCCGCGAAGTGTTTTATGTGTAGTAGAAGTGACGATATGTGCATATTTAACCGGGTTTTCCAGTACTCCGGCAGCAATCAGACCGGCAGGGTGAGCCATGTCGATCATCAGGATAGCACCTACTTTGTCTGCGATTTCACGCATACGCTTGTAGTCCCATTCACGAGAGTAAGCGGAACCGCCGCCAATGATCATTTTCGGTTTTTCGCGTAGAGCGACTTCTTCCATTTGGTCGTAGTCAACGCGTCCTGTTTCCTTATTCAGATTATATTCGCAGGGAGTATAGATAATACCGGAAGTATTTACTAATGAACCATGAGAAAGGTGCCCGCCATGTGCAAGATTCAATCCCATGAATTTGTCGCCCGGATTCAGGACAGCCAGAAAAACGGCTGCGTTAGCCTGTGCTCCGGAATGCGGCTGTACGTTTGCCCATTCGGCTCCGAAGATTTCTTTCAGGCGGTCGATAGCGATTTGTTCGCTCTGGTCTACAACTTCACAACCTCCGTAATAGCGTTTGCCCGGATAACCTTCTGCATACTTGTTAGTCAGGCAAGAACCCATTGCCTGCATTACCTGGTCACTCACAAAGTTTTCAGATGCAATCAGCTCGATACCTTTCAGCTGACGTTGGTGCTCTTTTTCGATGATGTCGAAAATTAAGTCGTCTCTTTTCATTCTTTTATAATAAGATTAAATTTCTAATTCGAGATACCTTATTTTAAGCGTACAAAGTTAATGAAAATAAATAAAAAAAGAAGGAAGTACAAGAAAAATGTTAGTCAAAAATGGAATTTGGTAGAAAATGGTCAGAAGATAAAACCGAGCGAAAAACTCAAGGCGCTGTCGCGGCGGTCGAATATAATCCGGCTGATTCCTGTGCTGCCGTCCGAGTTGATATTGTCATAGGTAATAGACTTGGAGATATTTCCAATTCCCTGCTCGTAGCGGAAATCAAAGAAAATACGGGAAATATTGACTCCCACGCCAATCACTGCACTTATATTAAACGGATAGAGTTTCTCATGGATACCTTTCTGGTCGAAATTGCTGAAAGTTATTTCGTTCTTCTTTCCCCATAAATAACGGAGCTTGGGACCGGCAAAGATAGACATTCCGTAAGGACCTTTCTTCACTACGTTATAGCCATACAGAACGGGAAAGTCAATACTGTGCAATACAGATTGAACCGAAGCATAATCCGGCTCGATAGCCGGATGTTGAGAGCCGAGTTTATCGAATGTAATCTCGCATTTGGTTACATTGTATGACACTTCCGGTTGGATATAATGTTTCTTCATATTGATACGCATGAAGAGAGCACCGAAATAGCCGATTTTATAATTATTCTGCACCTCGTCGATAGTCACATCTTTGATTTTCAACTCGGAAACCATAAACATGGAGGAATTGAACCCTGCCCTGACACCGAAGTTTATTTTCTTCGTATTGGGACGGTCCACCTTGTCTGCGGTATTGCGATTCTGCCCGAAAACCATACCGGCTACCGTCATCAAACCGAAAAATAGTATTTTACGCAGCATATTCATGGTTATACAATCCTTTGTCTTTATGATTTTTTCTTTTCAACACTCCAACCGAATTTTCCGATTTTTTCTCCCAGACCATAGTATCCTCCATGAACATATACCAGAGGATTAGCTTCCGCCAGTTCGAGCTTCCCAGTCTCAGGATTCAGATTCCGGTCGTCGGCACGTACATTTACTACATCTGCTATAAACATATCATGCGAACCGAGAGATACGATCTCTTTTACGCGGCATTCGATGCAGAGGGGAGATTCCTCAATCAAAGGCGCACTGACTACGGTGCACTGCCCCGGGGTTAGCTTCATCTCGTCAAACTTATGATAATCGCGTCCTGAACGAACTCCGCACCAGTCGGTGGCGAAAGCCATGTCTTTTGTCGTCAGATTAATGACAAACTCCATATTCCGCTTGATAATCTCATAAGAATGTCGTTCCGGGCGTACGGATATATAGCACATGGGCGGGTTTGTGCAAATCGTACCCGTCCATGCTACAGTGATAATATTATATTCACTTTCTTCTTTTCCGCAACTGACCAGCACAGCCGGCAGCGGATAAATCATCGTTCCTGGTTTCCAGTCCTGTTTCACTTCTTTATTGGAAAAATGAAAATTAAAGAATGGTGATTTCCTCACGTTTCTGTTCCTTCTCGCAATAATGGCATTTTACGATGCAATTATCCTTGTCCGTCACATGGAATAACGTAGCCATTGGCTCATTGTTCGTGATACATTTCGGGTTCGCGCATTTCACGATTCCGCGAAGTTCATCCGGCATTCTTACTTCTTTCTTTTCCACTACCTCGTAGTCGCGGATAATGTTCAGTTTCACATTCGGAGCCACAACCGAAATACGGTTGATTTCTTCATCGCAGAAAAACTTGTCCGCGATCTTGATAATCCCCTTCTTTCCCAGCTTCTTGCTGTCGAGGTTGAAACCGATAGTGATATTGCTTGTCATTTGCTCCACGCCGAGCAGTTGCACTACGGTAAAGAGCTTTTCAGAAGGAATATGGTCAATCACTGTCCCGTTTTTCAGGGCGGCTACTTGCAATGCTTGTTTATTTTCGCTCATAATAAAATATCGTTTTTAACGTCCTCTAATGTGATACCTAATACGTCGCAAAGAATGGCTTCACGGGCATACAGACCATTTTGTGCCTGTTGGAAATAATATGCCTTCGGGTTATCGTCCACATCGTATGCAATCTCGTTGACACGGGGTAGCGGATGCAGAATGCGCAGGTTCGGGCGGGTATTTTCCAACATCTTGTTGCGCAGGATATAAACGTTTTTCACCCGTTCATATTCCATTAGGTCGGTGAAGCGTTCACGTTGCACACGGGTCATATACAGGATATCTGCATCTGCAATGATTTCTTCGCTGAAATCCGTGTGTTCCACATATTTTATCTGGTGCGTTTTACAATAGAGTTTGTATTCTTCCGGCATTTTCAGTTCATCGGGAGCGATGAAGTGGAAAGTGGGGTTGAAGTGACGCATTGCCATTAACAGGGAGTGCACGGTACGCCCGTATTTCAAGTCACCTACCAGGAAAATATTCAGGTTTTCCAGCGTGCCTTGCGTTTTGTAGATAGAGTATAGATCGAGCATTGTCTGTGACGGATGTTGGTTCGCTCCGTCTCCGGCATTGACAATGGGCACAGGAGCGACTTCACTTGCATAGCGGGCAGCTCCTTCCAGATAGTGACGCATGACGATAATATCTGCATAATTGCTCACCATCATAATCGTGTCTTTTAGTGTTTCCCCCTTTGACGAGCTGGTAGCTTTGGGGTCGGAGAATCCGATCACACGTGCTCCTAGACGATTGGCGGCTGTTTCAAAACTCAGGCGGGTGCGGGTAGAAGGTTCGAAGAACAGGGTTGCTACTACCTTTCCTTGCAATAACCGGCGGTTGGGGTTCATTTCAAACTGCTTCGCCATTTCGAGCATGTAGAGGATTTTTTCTTTAGAATGTTCGGCAATGGTTACTAAACTTCTGTTTTCCATTTTGTTATCTTTTATGTGGATAGAACTTGTTTTACCGGAGCGTAAAGGTACGAAGAATTTGTGAATAGCACAGATTTTTTCGTACCTTTTTTTATCATTCGGCGTTTATTTCTGCTTGTTGGTCAATGCGGCAATGATATACTTTCCCGGTGCCCCGATCTTGCCCCACGTCGTATTGCTGAACAGCCTCCATATCTGCGTGCCTTTCCTGCCGTAATCCGACAACTTCATAATTGCCTGCTTTTCTTTCAGATCCGTCACTTTATGGAGTTCCAGGCTTTCCAGCAGTCCGGTTACGTTGTGTGTAGTCTGATTGTAAGCATACCCCGGAATTTCAAACGAAGCATTACTTGTTTCTTCCTCCTCAGAAGATAGTTTATTTTGGTTTGGTTTAGTTTGTCCGGAAATGTCCTCATTTTCCGGATTCACCTCCGCGTCAGCTTTAAAAATGTCTGCATCTTTTTTATTCGTGCCTCCTTTTTGTTTACCATTTCCTGGCCGGACTTCCAACAAATAAGGTAATTTAGAGAAATCAATCTTTCTTCGTACAGTAGCTTCCAGCCAGACTTTCTGAATCTGCTCTGAGGTCAGGACCCCATATTTCTCATAAATATCTTTATTGAAAAATTCCTTTTCCAGCAGTAACTCTATAATTTTCTCCATTACTTCCTCTTTAATACCTCCGCCTACTTTACGGACGAAGATAAGACTCTGTTCTTTTCCCCAAGAAATATAATACCCTTCTTTATAGATTTTGCAGAGTAGTCTCATGACAATATAAGAGGATAAGATTCCGAATTTAGCTTCTAACAGTTCCATTATTTCTTCGTCGAAAAAATTTGCAGGTGTGGGGAAATAGGGGATTCCTTTATTAATCATACTCATAGTTCAATATTTTTTATTAAATGTTATACAATCGCTTTCCATTCCAACAGGTTTCCGATCATAAACCGTCTCCACGCGTGTTGCTCCATACTCCAGTAGACCACAGACATCTGTCGGGAAGTGATCTTGAACTCCCGGTGAAAATCTTTTTCATATCCAACCAAGGTTCCTTGTTCCATACAGAATGTGCCGTCTTGCTTGTGGAAAGCAATCATGGCATTTCCATATAACATTCGTTCAATAAGCTCTATACAGCTTTGCACAGTTTTTTCTGCGCATTTTTCCGAAATACCCTTTTCGGCGGCAATACGTTTTTTCCATACTAACTTGCAGGCTTCTAACTTACTTTTGTCTATTTTTCTTTTCATCTTTTTTCTTCTGTTTTTTTAATATTTGTTTTTTTACGAATAAAATCTCCCCTTTAGGATAGTGACGGTATATGATTATTATAGGGTCGCTATCCTTTCATTATAGTGATACTGTTTAATTGTTATAGCGTCACTATTTTTGAAGATAGATATACGTTGTCTTTAGTCGGCTAGAAACGGCTGCGAAAGTATATCTTTTGTTTCTTCTGCACAATTATTTTTGTCAACGCTTATTCTATACTCTCTTTTTTACTTGTTTTTCTTCCTCTTCTTTTCGTTCTCGTTCCTCTTGCCTGATGTTACATAACTTTGTTTCTATACTACTAATTTCTAACAATTTAAACCCGCCATGTTTAGCTATATATAAGCTCTCCGTTTCGTAGATATATTCAGCTAAGTCTTTTAGTTTTTTAGAGCATCTGACGTGTACTTCCCCTCTTTCGAATTTGTGCAAATAAACAGTGAGAAGTTCCGTTTCATCTCCGGTTAATCCTGTCCTGTTTTCGAGTTCCTCCCAACTGATGATTTCCCCTTTCACATGTCTTCTAGTGTTCTTTTTCCGTTTTTGGACCTTCTTTTTTACTTGTACTTTTTTCTCTTGTTGATTTGTTTTTTTCTTTGCCATAGTTTGCTAATTTTTGCAATGGTTAAATAAATTAAATAATAAATTATACTTTGGCAAGCGTGCAACGAACCTGCAAAAAGATTTGTTTTTTTGCTGCATGCCAAATGGTATATATTATAAAATAACTAGTGATGCAAATGATGAGTAAAAATGGATTTAGCCGGTGTGGAGAGATCTACATCGGTCGTTTGCGAAAGGAAGGGCGTTATTCTACGGCGCATGTCTACAAAAATGCCCTCCTTTCTTTCAGCCTGTTCTGCGGCACGTTCAATGTGTCGTTCAGGCAAGTAACCCGGGAACGTTTACGACGTTACGGACAGTATCTTTATGAATGTGGGTTGAAGCCCAACACCGTCTCCACGTATATGCGTATGCTTCGCAGTATCTACAATCGGGGAGTGGAAGCGGGTAGTGCTCCTTACGTCCCCCGCCTGTTTCACGATGTCTATACGGGTGTGGATGTCCGTCAGAAGAAGGCCCTTCCTGTTGCCGAGTTGCGAAAGCTGCTTTATGAAGATCCCCAATCGGAACGTTTACGCCATACACAGGCTATTGCCGCTCTGATGTTCCAGTTTTGCGGAATGTCGTTTGCCGACTTGGCTCATTTGGAAAAGTCAGCTTTGGACCGGAACGTGTTGCGGTACAACCGTGTCAAGACGAAAACTCCGATCAGTGTGGAAGTGCTGGATACCGCGAAGGAGATGATTCACCGGCTTCGCAACAGTCAGCCTTCCCGCCCTGATTGTCCGGACTATCTGTTTGATATCCTGTCCGGTGATAAGAAACGTAAGGATGAAGGAGCTTACCGTGAATACCAGAGTGCTCTTCGTCGATTTAATAATTGTTTGAAGGATCTGGCTCGGGCTCTCCGTTTGAATTCTCCTGTCACTTCCTACACGCTCCGTCATTCTTGGGCAACGACAGCCAAATATCGCGGAGTGCCGATTGAAATGATTAGTGAATCATTGGGACACAAATCTATAAAAACCACACAAATCTACCTGAAAGGCTTCGAGCTTAAAGAACGTACAGAGGTAAATAAAGGGAATTTATCTTACATAAAGAACTGTTATGTAGGTAAATAAAAAGATGTAATGAGTTAATAATCAGAATTAAAGTATATCTGTTACTTCTTAGGTAACAGAATTAAATTTGACGCAAAGATAGACATATTTTAAGATAGTAAACAAATATTTTCCCATTTTTTTTCGTTTTATCTGAAACATAGGGCAAAAAAGTATTTGAACATGAAATCTCTTTTTTCATGCTCAATGATTTTTTATTGCCCGAAATCAAGAAATCTTCTCGTTGAATATCAGGCCCCCTTCTTTTACACCCTGTATATCAGTGTAATTTCCCTTTTTCATTGTTGTGTGTGTCTTGTGTATATACTGCCTGTTACCTAAGAAGTAACAGATATACATGGGGTAAAAAAATATGATTTTAACGAAACAAAAATCAGCAAATGCTGGGCCTAGTAATGGGACAGGGGAAGGCGTAGCATACTCAAAACGTTGGTATGTCGCTTTGGTTCGCATGCATCACGAGAAGAAAGTAGCCGAGCGTTTAAATAAAATGGGGATTGAGAATTTCGTTCCGGTTCAGCAGGAACTTCATCAATGGAGTGACCGACGCAAGATGGTCGAGTCTGTATTGCTTCCAATGATGGTATTCGTACACGTTGATGCAAAAGAACGTAAAGAAGTTCTTTCCTTTTCTACAGTAAGTCGGTATATGGTAATGCGAGGTGAGAGCAGTCCGACTATCATTCCTGATGAGCAGATGGCTCGTTTCCGATTTATGCTTGATTATTCAAAAGATGTCATTTCCATGAACAGTGCTCCCTTGGCACGTGGTGAAAAAGTTCGCGTCATTAAAGGTCCTTTAACCGGACTTGTGGGTGAACTTGTTACAGTAGACGGCAAAAGCAAGATAGCTGTTAGGCTTAATATGTTAGGATGTGCTTGTGCTGATATGCCGGTAGGGTATGTAGAACCGGTTAGATTTTGAATATGTACTTGTATTTCTGATACATTATTTTATTCATTTATACTACAATGGAAAAAACATTGAAGGGCATAGTACAATATGCTCGTAAAAACTATTTCAGCTATTGGGCTATTCTTGGGATTGACACAGCACTGTCTGTTTTATGTTCATTACTCGCCTATGCTGTAATTCACTACATGGCATACGTCCCGATGAGTGACTGGATACTTTGCAAATTTATTTGCGTGTCTTTGGTGTCAAGTGTTGCAGGAGCCTTATTATTCCATACTTATCGAAATACGATCCGTTTCTCTCAAGCACGAGAGTTATGGCGTATTATGTGTGCCGTATTATTCAAGATAGCCTGTTTGTCGGTTATTGCGTATTGGGTAATCTATGAGACTGAATTACCGGATAATTATAGGATATCTTATCTTTTGTTTGATGGTTTATTAACTCTGGTAACATTAACTGTTTTTCGTGTATCTCTTATAATCATATATGATTTTTTATTGGATTGGGTAAATAAAAAGAATACTCGTATTCTTATTTATGGGATTGATGAAAAAAGTGTAGCCTTAAAACTTCGTCTTCGTGATAGTGCGCATTATAAGGTTGTAGGTTTTTATATTTATGGTAAAAATAATCGTAGACGTCGATTGGCAGATCTTCCTATTTATTATTTTGAAACAGAAGAAGACTTTAATTATGTCATAAAAAAACATGGTATTCATGGCATTTTATTTGCTCGTTATGAAGATACCCGCTTGGAGGAGAATCGCCTTTTAGAGTATTGTAAAAGTAATGCTGTCAAGACTTTTATTGCTCCTACTATCAGTGAAGCGGATTCTGACGGGAACTTTCATCAGTGGATACGTCCTATTAAAATTGAAGATTTATTGGGACGTGCTGAAATCAATATAAACCTTAGTCAGGTCGCAGAAGAATTCAGAGGAAAAGTTGTATTAGTGACCGGTGCTGCAGGTAGTATCGGTAGCGAGCTTTGCCGTCAATTGGTGCAAATGGGTATTCAAAAACTCATCATGTTTGACTCTGCAGAGACTCCTTTGCATAATGTCCGTTTGGAATTTGAGAAAAATTATCCTGCTATCGATTTTGTTCCGGTGATTGGTGATGTACGTGTGAAAGAACGTGTGCGTATGGTATTCGAACTTTATCATCCTCAAATTGTCTTCCACGCCGCTGCTTATAAACATGTTCCTTTAATGGAAGAAAATCCTTGCGAAGCTGTACTTGTCAATGTCACGGGTTCGCGTCAGGTCGCCGATATGGCGGTGGAGTATGGTGCAGAAAAAATGATAATGGTTTCTACCGACAAAGCTGTGAACCCGACTAATGTGATGGGATGTTCCAAACGTTTGGCGGAAATCTATGTACAGAGCTTGGGGTGTGCTATCCGTGAGGGAAAGATAAAAGGACATACTAAATTCATTACTACACGTTTTGGAAACGTATTAGGCAGTAACGGTTCTGTAATCCCGCGCTTCAAGGAACAGATTGAGAACGGTGGTCCTGTCACAGTGACTCACCCTGATATTATTCGTTTTTTTATGACGATTCCCGAAGCTTGTCGTTTGGTTATGGAGGCTGTTACAATGGGAGAGGGTAATGAAATCTTTGTCTTTGAAATGGGCAAGGCCGTTAAGATTGTCGACTTAGCTACCCGTATGATTGAATTGGCGGGTTATCGCCCGGATGAAGATATAAAGATTGAATTTACTGGCTTGCGACCGGGTGAGAAACTCTATGAAGAAGTGCTGAGTGATAAAGAAAATACGATTCCTACCGAGAATAAAAAAATTATGATAGCTAAAGTACGTCGGTATGAATATGCTGATATTCTTAATATATATGCGGAGTTTGAGAAGTTGTCCCGTGCTGTGCGGATTATGGACACGGTCAGATTGATGAAAAAAGTTGTTCCGGAGTTCAAATCGAAGAATTCGAAATTTGAGGTACTGGATAAAGAATAATAAACTTGAGAAATTTATGTATAATTTGTTTTGTATTTGTGCAAGTAGAGTAAGTAGAAAGGGGAGGGGAGTATTTCCCTGTTTAGTTGCGATATTGCTGTTCGCTTCCTGCCAGTCGTATAAGAAAGTTCCTTATTTACAAGATGCAAAAGTTGTAGAACAGACTGCTCAACAGGAAAATCTATATGATGCAAAGATAATGCCTAAAGATCTGCTTACTATTGTAGTGTCATGTACCAGCCCGGAATTGGCCGTTCCGTTTAACCTAACGGTAGCTACTCAAAATAATGTAGCTATAACCAGTACAACCTCCCAACCGATATTGCAGCAATATCTCGTAGATAACGAGGGAAAAATAAATTTTCCGGTACTAGGTGAGTTGAGGGTAGGTGGCTTGACCAAGAAAGAGGCGGAGCAACTGATTGTGGAGAAACTGAAACCTTATATCAAAGAAACGCCGATAGTCACTGTCCGTATGGTAAACTATAAAATCTCCGTATTGGGTGAGGTTGCCCGTCCGGGAACTTTTACTATCAGTAACGAGAAAGTGAATTTGTTGGAAGCGCTTGCTATGGCGGGTGACATGACGGTTTGGGGAGTTCGCGACAATGTAAAGCTGATTCGTGAAAGTGCTGATGGCAAACAGGAAATTATAACACTGGATTTGAACAGTGCGGAGACCATTCTTTCTCCCTATTATTGGTTGCAGCAGAACGATATCGTTTATGTGACTCCGAACAAGGCAAAAGCACGCAACTCGGATATTGGTAGCAGTACAAGCCTCTGGCTCTCCGCTACCTCTATTTTAGTGTCATTGGCAAGTTTATTAGTAACAATTTTCAGATAATAGCATTGTATGATTGATGAAAGAAAAGATAAATTAGGGGAACAGTCTGAAGAACAGGTTAATATTCAGGAACTTCTTTTCCGTTATCTGATTCACTGGCCTTGGTTTGTAATATCGATAATTATTTGTATTGCTTGTGCATGGGGATACCTACGTCTGACAACACCTATATATAATATTTCTGCCACTGTCCTTATTAAGGACGAAAAGAAAGGTGGTGGTGCAAGTATGTCTTCCGATTTAGAAAAGATGGGATTGGAGGGTTTCGTCTCTTCATCTAGCAATGTAGATAATGAAATCGAAGTACTTCGTTCAAAGTCTTTGGCCAGAGAGGTGGTAAACAATCTGGGACTGTTCGTGACTTATATGGATGAAGACGAATTTCCAAGCAAAGAGCTTTATCATACATCTCCTGTTTTAGTGAGTCTGACTCATCAGGAAGCGGATAAACTTCCGGGTAGAATGGAAATAAATATGATTCTTCAACCAACGGGTGCGTTGGGGGTACAAATTACAGTAGGCGAAAAAGAGTACCGGAAACAGTTTGATAAATTGCCTGCTGTATTTCCGACAGATGAGGGTACGGTTGCTTTTTTCGCAAATAACGATACCTTGTCAGCAGTTTGTCCGGAAAATATAACCAAAGAACGTCATATCACAGCTTTTATTAACAGACCTTTTTCTGTGTTGAAAGAATATGTTAACTCTTTGTCAATAGCCCCCACTTCAAAGACTACTTCTGTAGTTGTTATTTCACTGGAAAATACAAATACCCGGCGTGGTAGAGATTATATCAATAAACTGCTTGAAATGTATAATATCAATGCCAATAATGACAAGAATGAGGTGGCTCAGAAAACTGCTGAATTTATTGACGAACGTATTGGTATTATTTCTAAAGAATTAGGCAGTACAGAACAGGATTTGGAGAACTTCAAACGTAGTGCGGGGATTACTGATTTGAGCAGTGAAGCACAGATAGCCTTGACAGGCAATGCTGAATATGAAAAGAAACGCGTGGAAAATCAGACTCAGATAAATCTGGTGATGGACTTGCAACGCTATATGAAAGGTAATGAATATGAAGTATTACCGAGTAATATCGGCTTACAGGATGCAGCATCAGTCGGTGCGATAGACCGTTATAATCAAATGCTGGTTGAAAGGAAACGTCTGTTGCGTACTTCGACGGAGAATAATCCGACCATAATCAATCTGGATACCAGTATTCGTGCAATGAGAACCAATGTGCAAGCTACCTTAGATGCTACATTGAAAGGATTGCAGATTACCAAAGAAGATCTGGCTCGTGAAGCAAGCCGTTATTCCCGCCGTATCAATGATGCGCCCACTCAGGAACGCCAGTTTGTGAGCATTGCCCGCCAGCAAGAGATTAAATCGGGTTTGTATCTGATGTTGCTTCAAAAACGTGAGGAGAATGCCATCACTTTGGCGGCTACTGCCAATAACGCGAAGATTATTGATGAAGCGTTAGCAGATGACAATCCGATTTCTCCCAAGAAGACGATAGTTTATTTGGCTGCTTTAGTCTTAGGTGTGGGACTTCCGGTAGGAGTTATTTATCTGATAGGTTTGACAAAATTCAAGATTGAAGGTCGTGCTGACGTTGAGAAATTGACTTCACTTCCTGTTGTTGGTGATATTCCGTTAGCAGATGAAAAGACTGGTTCTATAGCGGTATTTGAGAATCAGAATAATCTGATGAGTGAGACTTTCCGGAATGTCCGTACTAATCTCCAGTTTATGCTTGAGAATGGTAAGAATGTAATTCTGGTAACTTCTACTATCAGTGGTGAAGGTAAGTCTTTCATATCTGCTAATTTAGCAATTAGTCTTTCTTTATTAGGGAAGAAAGTGGTGATAGTAGGACTGGATATTCGTAAACCGGGGTTGAATAAAGTCTTCAATATACCTAAAAAGGAACATGGTATTACTCAATATCTGACAAACACAACTGCGAATTTAATGGATTTTGTGCAGCCTTCTGATATAAACAAGAATCTGTTTATTCTTCCCGGTGGTACAGTTCCACCTAATCCGACAGAATTATTGGCTCGTGGAGGGTTAGAGAAAGCCATTGAAACATTGAAGGCGAATTTTGATTATGTGATATTGGATACAGCGCCGGTGGGTATGGTAACCGATACTTTACTTATAGGACGTGTCGCAGATTTATCCGTATATGTATGTCGTGCTGATTATACCCATAAGGCAGAGTTTACTTTGATTAATGAATTGGCTGAAAATAACAAATTGCCTAATCTCTGTATTGCTGTCAATGGTTTGGATCTGAACAGTAGGAAGTATGGTTATTACTATGGCTATGGCAAATATGGCAAGTATTATGGTTATGGAAAACGTTACGGTTATGGTTACGGATATGGAGAGAAGCATGGAGGTAAAAAATAATTAAATCAAACAAAATATGCGTGATTTTAAAAACATTAAGGTCGCCGTAGCCGGTACGGGCTATGTGGGGCTGAGCATAGCGACACTGCTATCACAACATCATCATGTAACCACCGTGGATGTAATTCCCGAAAAGGTGGAAAAACTGAATAATAAGATTTCTCCAATCCAGGACGATTATATCGAGAAGTATCTTGCTGAAAAGGATCTTAACCTCACAGCAACTCTCGATGGTGCCGCAGCTTACAAGGATGCAGATTATGTAGTAATCGCTGCTCCAACTAACTATGACCCACAGAAAAACTTTTTCGATACACATCATATCGAGGATGTGATCGACCTCGTTTTGAGTGTGAATCCTGGTGCAGTGATGGTAATCAAATCTACTATTCCTGTAGGATATTGCCGTTCACTTTACGTGAAGTATGCGCTCAAGTTCTTGACCGATCCTTCACTCAAGGGTAAGAAGTTCAATTTGCTTTTCTCTCCAGAGTTCCTTCGCGAGAGCAAGGCACTTTACGATAATCTCTACCCATCTCGTATAATCGTTGGCTATCCAAAGATATTGCCGGCTGATCGCAATAAGAAGTGGGATGAGGAAAATGCATCTATTGAGGCAATCAGTAATGCTGACGCTGAGAAAAATGCAAAAATATTTGCCGCACTCCTTCAGGAAGGCGCAATTAAGGAAAATATTGATACCCTTATCATGGGTATGACTGAAGCAGAGGCTGTTAAGCTATTTGCTAATACGTATCTTGCACTTCGCGTGTCTTATTTCAATGAGTTGGATACTTATGCTGAAGTAAAGGGCTTGGATTCTCAGGCAATCATCTCAGGTGTAGGGCTTGATCCACGTATCGGAACACACTATAATAATCCTTCATTCGGTTATGGTGGCTACTGCTTGCCAAAAGATACAAAGCAGTTGTTGGCAAACTATGCAGACGTTCCTCAGAATATGATGAGCGCTATCGTTGAGTCAAACCGTACACGCAAGGACTTTATTGCTGATGAAGTTCTTCGCAAGGCAGGTTACTATACAGCTAATAGCGACTGGAGCGAAGCTTCTGAAAAGGAAGTGACAGTAGGAGTATTCCGCTTGACAATGAAGAGCAATTCAGACAATTTCCGTCAGAGTGCTATCCAGGGTATCATGAAACGCGTTAAGGCTAAGGGTGCAAATATCATTATCTATGAACCAACTCTTGAGGATGGTTCTTCATTCTTCGGATCGAAAGTAGTCAACGACCTTTCTGTCTTCAAGTCACAGAGCAATGTTATCATTGCAAACCGCTATGAAGGTGTTCTCGACGACGTACATTCAAAGGTTTATACACGAGACATTTTCCATAAAGATTAATATATGCAAAGAATAGAACTTAACGGAAAGACCGTATTGGTAACAGGTGCAGCTGGTTTTATCGGTAGCAATCTTGCTAAGCGCCTCTTGCGTGAATATAATGGCATTCATGTCATTGGTATTGATTCCATTACCGATTACTATGACGTCAACATTAAATACGAGCGCTTGCGCGAGATAGAGGCTATAGCTGGTAATTGGACATTCGTCCATGATTCTATTGCCAATAAGGAAACTATCGATAAGCTCTTCACAGAGAATCACATTGCAGTTGTTGTCAACCTTGCTGCTCAGGCAGGAGTCCGCTACAGTATTACAAATCCAGATGCATACATCCAAAGTAACATCATTGGTTTCTATAACATACTTGAAGCATGCCGCCATCATGAAGTAGAGCATCTAGTTTATGCATCATCATCAAGCGTATATGGCAGCAATAAGAAAGTTCCTTACAGCACTGATGACAAAGTAGACAATCCTGTCTCACTTTATGCCGCTACCAAGAAGAGCAATGAGCTCATGGCTCACGCTTATTCCAAGCTCTACAACATCCCTTCTACAGGACTCCGCTTCTTCACCGTTTACGGCCCTGCCGGACGTCCTGATATGGCGTACTTTGGCTTCACCAACAAGTTGCGTGAGGGCAAAACCATTCAGATCTTTAACTATGGCAACTGCAAGCGCGACTTCACGTACGTTGATGACATTGTAGAAGGTGTAGTTCGAGTCATGCAACATGCACCTGAGAAAGCCAATGGTGAGGATGGATTACCAATCCCACCATATAAGGTTTATAATATCGGTAACAACTCACCAGAGAATCTCCTTGATTTCGTAACAATTCTGCAAGAGGAGTTAATCCGTGCAGGTGTATTACCATCAGATTATGATTTTGAGGCTCACAAGAAACTTGTGCCTATGCAGCCTGGTGATGTGCCTGTCACATTTGCAGACACTACACCACTTGAGCAAGATTTCGGATATAAACCAAATACTCCAATACGTGAAGGTTTACGCAAATTCTCGGAATGGTATAAACAATATTACGGATAATATATATTATTTGACACAGAATTTCTCGATAAACTTACTGTCCTAGCGAAGCAGACCGAACGTTATAGAATGCACTATGACTTACGCGATTCTGAGAATGACATATCACAGAAGATGCTCAATGCTATAGAACCAGAGGCTAAGCTTACAATTCACAAACATCCCACTACTGATAAAGTTATAGTGCTTCTTCGTGGTAGTGTACGCATGAATCTCTACGATAATGGTGGTAGAATTATAAATCAGAATGTACTTAGTTTTGATGGAATGAAAATTTATATAGTTCCAAAAGGTGCTTGGCATAATCTTGAAAGCCTTGAATCAGGGACAGTAATTTTCATTCAGAAGAATGGAAAGTTTAATCCTGAAACGGATACTTTGTATTTAGAAAAATAAAATAAGCATTTAATATAAGAAATTATGTCAGAATTTTCTGGTAAAACCCTGATGATTACAGGTGGTACTGGTTCATTTGGTAATGCAGTACTTAAGCGTTTTATTAATGAAGATTTCAAGGAAATTAGAATCTTCTCTCGTGACGAAAAAAAGCAAGATGATATGCGTCATCAGCTGAATAATCCAAAGGTAAACTTTATCATTGGTGATGTTCGTGATTTTGAGAGCATTAATAATGCAATGGATGGTGTTGACTATGTCTTCTCTGCTGCAGCATTGAAACAGGTGCCTTCATGTGAATTCTATCCTATGCAGGCTGTTCGTACCAATATTCTAGGTTCTGAAAATGTTCTGGAAGCTGCTGTACGAAATGGTGTAAAGCGTGTAGTTGTTTTGTCAACAGATAAGGCTGCTTATCCTGTAAACACAATGGGTATGACCAAAGCCATCATGGAGAAATTGGCAATCTCTAAGGCACGTGACCCACGTGCTAAGGCTAATGGTACAGTAATCTGCGCAACTCGTTATGGTAATGTAATGTGCTCACGTGGTTCTATCATTCCTTTGTTTGTTGATCAGATTAAGAATGGCGAACCAATGACAGTCACAGTGCCTGAGATGACACGATACATGATGTCTCTTGACGAGGCTGTTGGTCTGGTCCTCTTTGCATTCCGTAATGCGAAGCCTGGAGATCTTTTCGTACAGAAAGCCCCTGCTGCTACTATCAAGACACTTGCAACAGCAGTAAAGGAACTTTTCCATGCAGACAATGAGATTAAGATTATTGGCGCTCGTCATGGTGAAAAGATGTATGAGACACTTTGTACTAGTGAGGAAATGACTAAGGCTGAGGATCTTGGCAATTTTTTCCGTGTACCTGCTGACCTCCGTGACCTCAACTATAGCAACTACGTAGATACATTTGGTCATAGATTTGATCATCCTGATTATAATTCAGACAATGCTCGCATGCTTGATGTAGAGGCTATGAAAGAGACCCTTCTTAAGCTTGATTATGTACGTGAGCGTCTTGATGAATTTGGAATTAAATACTAATTTTTGATATGATACCTTTAGTTAAAACGTTTTTTCCTCCTCGTGAAGTGCTGATGTCAGCACTTGAGGAGATTATATATAGTGGCTATGTAGCTACTGGCCAGGCTGTATATGACTTTGAAGATATGTTCAAAGATTATATTGGCAACCCAAATATGATTTCTCTCCATTCTGGTACAGATGCTCTGCACCTTGCATACATCTTATCAGGAGCAAAACCCGGTGACGAAATGATCAGTACTCCTATGACTGCAGAGCCTACCAATACTCAGATTGCTGCTATGGGCTGCAAAGTAGTTTGGGGTGATGTAGATCCTAATAATGGCCTTCTTGATCCAAAGAGTGTTCGTTCATTGATCACAGAAAAGACAAAGGCTATCGTACTTGTTCACTATGCTGGTATGGTTTGCGATCTGGATGAGTTCCATAAAATTGGTAAGGAATTTAATATTCCAATTATAGAGGATGCTGCACATGCACTTGGCAGCAAGTATAATGGCAAACTAACAGGTTGTAATTCTGATTATACAGTATACTCTCTTCAGGCTATTAAGCACATGACTACAGTAGATGGTGGTTTCTTGGCAATGAAGGACGACTTACAGATGGATCGTGCTAAGCGACTTCGTTGGTTCGGTCTTTCTAAAGACAAGAGCCGTCTTGACAATGATATCACAGAGGTGGGATTTAAGTATGCTATGAACAATGTTAATGCTACAATCGGTAAGGTTCAGATGCAGTATGTTGCTCAGAATATCGACAAATATATATCTAATGGTAAGTTTTATGATGAAGCATTGAAGGGCATTCCAGGCGTAGATCTCGTAACCTACAATAAGAATACTGAACCTTCATATTGGCTTTACACCATGAAGGTCGAGGATCGTAATGGATTCTGTAAGATGATGGAGGAGAATGGTATTCTTGCCTCTCAACTTCACCATCGTAGTGATACTCATAGCATCTTTAAAGAGTCAAAGCGTGAACTTCCAAATATGGAATATTGGGATAAGCACTTTGTACATATTCCATGCGGATGGTGGGTAACTGAAGAAGATCGTAATCGTATCGTGGAATTGATTAAGAAGGGTTGGTAATGATATCATTATACAAACCATATATGCCATTAGAGTTACCGGAAATGGAGAATATACTCCATTCCGGTGCTCTAGCTTATGGCAAATGGGGAAGAGAATTTGAATCAAAACTGAAAGCTTATGCTGGAGTTGAAAATTTGATGACTACCAACACATTTGCAATGGCGATTCAGATCGCTCTTACAGTTTTAGGACTTAAGCCTGGGGATGAAGTTATTTCTTCACCAATGAGCTGTTTGGCTTCTAATCAGCCATTAAATACATTTGGTTTAAAAGTAAAATGGTCAGATATTGATCCTAAGACAGGCACTTTAGATCCTGAGAGTGTTCGCAAGTCAATTACATCAAATACCAAACTGATATTTCATAACCATTTCTGTGGATATATTGGACATGTTGATGAGATAAATGCAATAGGAAAAGAATTTGGCATTCCTGTCATCGATGATTGCGTTGAAGCATTTGGTACGAAATATAAGGGTAATGTTGCAGGTAATCTAGGAACAGATATTACCATTTTCTCCTTCCAGACAGTAAGACTTCCAAACACTATTGATGGTGGTGCTGTAGTATTTAAGGACAAGAAAATGTACGAAGCAGGCTTACTCGCTCGCGATTTTGGAATCCATCGTAATATTTTCAGGGACGAGAATAATGAGATATCACCTGCTTGTGACATTTCCACATCAGGTTTTGGTGGTACCATGAGCGATATGAACAGCTATATTGGCTGTTTACAAATGGAGGATCTACCGGAACTTCTGGCTAAACAAAAAGCAAATGCTGAAAAATGGGATGCCGAATTGAACCTATTTAAATTGAATAGCAGAAACGAAATTGAGCCAAACTATTGGGTTTATGGTGTCTTATCTGATAATAAGGTTGAGGACATGCTGAAATTCCGTGAAGCAGGATATTATGCATCAGGAGTACATCTTCCTAATTCTTATTATTCTGTCTTTGGTGATCAGGGTCACCATCCTGGTGTTCTTGAATTCAATAACAAGTTCATTGCCCTTCCTACTGGCTGGTGGTATAATAAGTAAATTATGAATAGACATAGTGCAAAATTAAGCGAGATATGCCAATTGTTGGCATTGGATTATGAGGGTAGCGATATTATCATCAATAATCTCAATCTTGCAAATAGAGAAAGTGAATATACCTCAGTTCTTTCTTATCTTACAAGTTTAGAATTCTGTAATGCAGTAGTTAAGAATAATTCTGTAACAGCTATAGTTGTTCCTTTTTCATTAAAAGAGGATGTATTAGCGTTTATGAATAGTAATCATAGAGAATTATCTTATATCTATTCTGATAATGCAGAATACACATTCTATGATATACATAATGCCCTTTATAAATTATCAGACTTTTACGATAGATACGACATCCCTGCTATAGCTGGAGAGAATTGCGATATTGCGGAAAGTGCTGTTATTGAAACTGGAGTAAAAATAGGTAATAATGTGACAATAGGCCCAAATTCAGTAGTTAGAAAAGGTTCTATAATAGAAGATGATGTCACGATTGGCTGTTGCTCTGTTATTGGAAGTGGAGGTTTCCAGGCTATTAAGGGCTACAGGCAAAAGATAAAGCATGTTGGAATATGTCATATCGCCAAAGGTGCAAATATTGGTGATAACACTACAATTTGCAATGCGCTGTTTGAAGGTGAAACTTACATTGGCGAATATACTAATATTGATAATCATGTCCAAGTAGCACATAATTGTAAAGTAGGAAACAATTGTGTAATTACAGCATCCTGCACAATGATGGGTACAACAGAATTGGAGGATAATGTTTGGCTGGCACCTAATTCTGTAATATTAAATAAAAAGAAAGTGGGTGAGGGGTCTTTTGTTGGTACATTTACATTTGTCAATAGAAATCTTAAACCAAATTCTACTGTATTTGGCATACCAGCTAAGAAGATCGAATTATAAATTTAATACAAGATAATAATTTATGGAATTAAATGAATTTATAGCAAATTTTGCTGAGCAGTTTGATGACACAGACGCATCTGAAATCCAAGCATCAACCGATTTTCATGAATTGGACGAATGGTCTTCACTCACTGGTATGGGGGTGATAGCACTTGCAAAAACTCAGTACGGTAAAACTATCACTAGTGCAGAGTTGAAGGCATGTGTTACTGTTGAGGATGTGTTCAACCTCATCAAAAACAAGTAAAATACATGGAAGTATTCAATCCGTTTAGCCTTCAAGGTAAACAGATTCTTGTTACAGGAGCATCATCTGGTATAGGCAAGGCAATAGCTATAGCTTGTGCTAAGATGGGTGCTACTGTTATTGCTACTGCTCGTAATGAGCAAAGATTAGCAAATACTATCAGTCAAATGCCTGAAGGTGATCATAAGGCCATTAAGGCAGATTTGACTAGTCAAGAAGATATAGATACACTTGTAACAGAGCTTCCTAAGTTAGATGGCTTGGTTCAGTGTGCAGGAGTTGGTAGCCGAGTGCTTTGTAAGATGCTTGATCAGAATGCTATTGATCATGTCATCAAACCAAATCTTGAATCACCAATCTTGCTACAGACATCTATCTTGGCAAAAAAGAAAATTAATAAGGCTGCATCCATTGTTTATATAGCATCAAAGGCTGCAGAATACCCTTCAGTGGGAAATGCGATTTATAGTGCTAGTAAAGGCGCTATCATTTCGTATGCCAAATGTTTGGCTGTGGAGTTGGCTCCTCGTCAGATTCGCGTAAACTGTATTTGCCCAGCAATGATTTGGACAGAACTTATTCTGCAAGGAGGATTAACAAAGGAGGAAATGGAAGAAGCACAGCTTCGTTATCCATTGAAAAGATATGGCCAGCCTGAAGACGTGGCTAATCTTGCTCTCTATCTTCTTTCTGATGCTGCTGCTTGGATGACAGGATCTGCGATAGATCTTACAGGTGGCGCACAACAATAGTAATGAAAATAAATATTATCTAGATATATGGCTTTTATAAAGGCAATTAACTACTACCTTCCTGAGAAGGTAGTGACCAATGAAGAACTTTTAAAAGAGTTCCCTGAATGGAGTGTAGATAAGGTAGCTGCAAAAGTGGGTATTGACTCACGTCATGTAGCAGATGAAAATGAAACAGCAGGTGATTTGGCAGAGAAAGCAGCTCGCAAGTTGTTTGAAGAGCATAATATTGATCCTAAATCAATTGACTTCTTACTTCTTTGTACTCAGAGTTCAGATCACTTTCTTCCATCAACAGCCTGCATCCTTCAGGATCGTTTAGGTATTCCAACAACAGCAGGAGCATTCGATTATAATCTTGGATGTTCTGGATGTGTTTATGGTATGGCAGTTGCCAAAGGTCTTATTGCTGGAGGAATAGCAAAAAATGTACTTTTACTTACAGCAGAAACATATAACAAGTATCTACACCCTTCAGATAAAAGCAATCGTTCTATCTTTGGTGATGCAGCTGCTGCATGTTTGATTTCAACAGAAGGCATTGCTGAGATTGGTGAGATGTCATTAGGTACAGATGGTAGTGGTGCTAAGCATTTGATTGTTGAAACTGGTGCTGCCCGTCATAAGGCAGCAACAGGTAAGCAAACAACTGATGATGATGGTCACATTCGAAGAGATGATTACCTCTATATGGATGGTTCTGCTATCTTTAACTTCACCCTTGATGCTGTTCCTGCTATGATGAAGGATATCTTAGCAAAGAATGAGATGGTAAAAGAGAACATAGATTATTATGTTTTCCATCAGGCAAACAAATTTATGCTGAATACAATCCGGAAGGTATGTGTATTACCAAAGGATAAATTTTATGTAAACCTTAATGAAACAGGAAATACAGTGTCTTCTACTGTAATGATTGGGTTGAAGCAATGCCTTGATGCTGGCACTATTACTCCTGGAATGAAGGTAATGGTTGCTGGTTTTGGAGTTGGATTAAGTTGGGGTGGTACAATATTAAGATTTAGGTAATTAAATATTAGAACACAATCTTGTTTTTGAAAGAATAAGAGTTTTTTGTGTATCGTAGTAAAGAGTAAATAATATGTTATCAAAGACGCCTTTAGTTAGTATCGTAATAGCAACTTATAATCGATACGAATATTTATATGATTGTGTAGATTCAATCAGAAGTATTGATTCTGACGATTTAGAAATAATAATTCAGGATAATACGGAAGACAATAAAGCATTTGCAGAATATATTTCTTCGTTGAATGATGATAGAATTAAGTATTCGCATAAGAAAGAGCATGTCAGTGTAGTTGATAATTATGACATGGGTATTATCAGAGCTACAGGTGATTATGTTTGTATGATAGGAGATGATGATTCTATTTGTTCAAATATTTTAAAAGCTGCTAGCTATCTGAAAGAGAACAATATCGAAGGATGTACTTTTCCTTTTCCTGGATTTTATTGGCCAGATATGAATTTTAAAAAGGGTGAGAAGAAACTAAATCTATTTTATCGCTTTAATGTTGATGGATCTGTTTTTGATATTGATGCAAAAAAAGAATTGCTAAAAGGTGGTTGTCGCGGCTCTCTTAGCGATTATATGCCTCGCCTATATCATGCTATGGTTTCAAGGAATTGTCTGGAAAGAATTTATAAAAAGACTGGAACATATTTCCCCGGACCTTCTCCTGATATGGCAAATGCAGTTTCTGTTTGCTTGGAAATAGACAAAGCTGTATACATAAATGATAATTTGATTATTTCCGGATATGGCAACGCAAGCGTAAGAGGGCAAAGCAAAAGAGGTCAGCATTTTGGAAAAATCGAGGATATGCCTTGGTTGCCAAAAGATACGAAAGAAAATTGGGACAAAAATCTTCCTCCTATTTTCTCTGGTGAAACCATCTTTGCTCAATCTGCTATTTCTGCTTTAAAGAAAATGAATGCAGATAAAAATAAATTTCAGTTTGATTACACAAGTGTTTATGCAAACTTTTTTTATCAGCATAAGGCTACTCGTCTTGAATTTTTAAAATTTATTTCTTTATCACCAAGAAGGACATTGTGGTTTGTTCAGGGCGTCTATAGCAAAGTAGTTCGAAGAATTATCAAGAGAGTGAAGGTTGAGCCTACATATAAGGAATTGTACGATATAGCAACCTTGATGGAGGCTAAGGAAATCACAGAACAAATATCTGAGAATATCCAATACAAAAGAATAAATAATAATGGATAGTAACAAAAAAGTAACTTCTGGTTTCCTTTGGGTTTATTTAGAAAACACATCGGCACAGATTGTAAGCTTTCTTGTTACGATTGTGTTGGCAAGATTACTCGAACCAACTCATTATGGCACAATTGCCCTCTTAACTGTTTTTATTGCGCTTGCTCAAATTTTTGTTACTTCAGGAATTAGTAGTGCCTTGATACAGAAAAAAGATGCTGATGAACTTGATTACAGTACAATGTTCTGGTTCAATCTTACAGTATCTTTAGTATTGTACTTCATATTATTTATTTGTGCTCCTTCTATATCGAACTACTATAATCGACCAGAATTAGTTCTTGTTTTACGAGTTCTTGCAATCAGCATTCCACTTAGTGCTTTCAATTGCATTCAGCAAGCTTATGTGTCTAGCCATTTTATTTTTAAAAAATCTTTTATCTCTAATTCTGGTGGAGTAATCATTTCTGGCTTCGTAGGAATTTTGATGGCGTATTTAGGATATGGGCTTTGGGCTCTTGTTGCTCAAAGATTAGTTCATGTTGCATTAAATACAGTCTTTTTAAAACTAGTAATTAGTTGGTATCCAAAAATTATGTTTTCATTTGAACGCTTAAAACCTATGATGGCTTTTGGCTGGAGAATGATGGCTACGGGATTTTTGTTTACTGGTTATAGTCAACTTAGATCATTAGTGATTGGAAAAAGATATAGTGCTGAAGATTTAGGTTATTATGACAGAGGATTTTCATTTCCTAATCTTATTGCAAGTAATATCGATTCTTCAATAACTAGAGTATTATTTCCTGCACTAAGCAAATATCAAGATGACGCTGATAATCTATCTGTAAAATCACGAAGAGCTGCTAAGTTAAGTGCATATATTATGACCCCTCTGCTTTGGGGGCTTGCTATTATTTCAAAGCCTCTAGTAGCATTGCTTTTGGGAGATAAATGGCTGCCATGTGTTCCATACATGCAAATTATGTGCATTGTCTGGTGGTTACAGCCAACACAAACATGTTCTGCACAAGCGATAAAAGCAATTGGACGCTCAGATTTATATTTGAAAATAGAATTATTGAGCAAAGCTGTAGGTCTTGGCCTTCTAGCCATTGCGGTTTTTGTATTTGATTCTGTTTTATCTATAGCTTATATGTATTTAGTCGGGCAGCTCATTGCTGTTATAATATATGGGAAATACAGTGAAACATATATTGGATATAAATTAAAAGCTCAATTTACCGATTTACTAATACCTGCAGGCATGGCTGGTATTGCATGTGCTATTGCACATTTGTTATCGTATACGCAGATTGGTACTATTGCCATTCTGAGTATCATTTTACAAACATTAGATGTAGCTGGCATTTATGTATTATTGTCCTATTTGTTTCGAAACGAGACTTTTTTCTATATATTAACAATGCTTAAGAACAAACGATAATATGATCTTGGATTTATTAGATAGACTACATGAGTGTGGAGTTAATTATGTAATTAATACATCAGTTTATAGCGATTCTTCTTTGAAGAATTACTTTAATAGTGTTCAATATATAGAAGATGTAAGAAGTGCCGTTTTTACAGGATTTGGAGTTGCAAAATCACTTAAAACAAAGGTTCTAGTCTTTGTTGATGATGCATATCTTCCTAATACTTTAACGGCATTGACTGAGGCTTGGTTTCAGCGAGTTCCAATTATAATCCTTTCACTCAACAGCAATGATTTATATTCTTCCTTATATCTCGATCGGTGTGTTGACTCTTCTTTCTTTTTTGCTTCAACATCTACACTTGACGATCTTGCTTCATTGAAGTTATCGGATTATGGACCTACTTTAATTAAAGTCAACGAGACTTTTGCTGGTAATAACTTTTTTGATTATTCTTCAATTTACGAATTACTCAGGAATATAAAATATAAAGGTGAGTTAGCTTTTTATAATCCTGTAGTTAATTATGACGATTGCATAGCAATTTTATCAGAATATAAATATGGTATTTTGTCTAAATATTATGGTTATTTGTTAGGAGGTAAGGATCAAGTATTATGCGTTCCTGAAGATATACTTGCTTTAGACTCAAATATATTTAATTTCAGAACATTGCCCAAAAATCTGAAGCTTGTAGTAAAAAGTACAGGTTCTGGATGTTGGGAAAAGTTTATCCATTGGCTTCAATGTAACAAAATTAGAATATTCGATCTATCAGTAAACATGGATTCTGATAAATTTGAATATGCACTTAATAACGCACCTTGCGTTATATTTGTAAAATAAGGATTTATGAAGACAGAGATAAAGCAAATACAACAGATAGTTTCCTTGTTGAAACAGTTTAATGTAAGACACATTGTGCTTTCACCTGGTACTCGTCACGTACCTCTTGTTCACATAGTGGAGTCTGATGATTTTTTCCATTGTTATTCTATAGTGGATGAACGAAGTGCTGCTTATTTTGCATTAGGCTTATCTGAAGCAATAAATGAGCCTGTTGCTTTTTCATGTACATCTGCGACTGCATCTTGTAATTACATGCCAGCAATGAAAGAAGCTTTTGAACGTAATATTCAATTGATAGCTCTTACTGCAGATAAGCAAAGGTATTTACGATTCCATGGAGCAAGTCAGGTTATTAATCAGGTTGATATGTATAAACCTTTTTGTAAGTATTCTATCGATCTTCCTGTAATAAAGAACTCATCAGATGAATGGTATAGTAATCGATGTATTAATGAAGCGCTACTTGAACTAAATCATCATGGTAAAGGACCTGTGCAAATTAACTTCTTGGAACCTGCAGATATTAACGAGCTGGCATCTTTTAAGTCTGGAGATATGCCTGTTTGTCGCAAAATATCCAGAATTGATAATTGGAATAATTTACCGAAATGGAAGAGTGAACTAGTATCAAAGAAGCGAATTTTAGTTATTTGTGGTCAATACATTGATACTGACTGTAGGTTGAAAAATGGATTGGAAAGATTTAGTGAAAGATATAACTGTGTTATAACTTACGATAATTTTTCAAATGTAACACATGAGAAATTCATTCCATCTACTCTTCTAAGTACAGTCTTAAATCGACAGGAAGTCAAGAAGTTGATGCCCGATCTTATTATTTCTTATGGCTCAAAGTCGTTTGCATGTCTAATCGATAACTTCAAAGACTATGGCGTTGAACATTGGGACATTAATCCTGAAGGTCGACTATTAGATGCTTCTCATTCTTTGTCCCGAATTTTTGAATGTACACCTGAAGATTTTTTTGATAACATTACCGATACAAATAATAAATCAAATAATGAATACCGTTTAGAATGGCTAAATAGCTTATCGCTTAGGAACATTGATATTGCAGGTTTTACCAATTTCTATGCAGTAAATAAAGTTTTAAACGCTTTACCTTCTGGTAGCAATGTACATGCAAGTGTTCTTAATAGTATGAAATTTACGAATCTTAGTACTCTGCCAGATCATACATTAGCAACTGGTAATATCTGTACAGATGGAATTGATGGAGCACTCTCAACTTTTATAGGTCAGTCACAGTGTTTTGATGGACTGTCTTTGCTTGTTATTGGAGATTTGAGCTATCTTTACGATTTAAATGCTTCTATAACAAAATTTGGAAGTAATGTTAGAATCTTGTTGATTAATAATTACGCAGGTGGAGAATTCCATTTTAATATAAGTAAGCAGAAAATTGCATCACTTGATAAGCATATAGCAGCAGGGCATCATACACAAATAGCTGACACTCTTAATTTGACTAATTTAAATTATCTTTCTGCTCGTAATAAGGAAGAATTAAATAACTTACTTCCTTCTTTCCTAGAATCAAGTGATGTTCCAATTTTATTAGAGGTTTTCACAGATGCAGATAATGATGGAAAAGCTCTTAGAGCTATTTTTAATTCGAATCGACAAGTGACTTTGGTAAATAGAATCTCAAAATTATTAAGTTCTATATTCGGTGCTCGAGTTAAAAACCTAATAAAAGAAAAAATATATGGATAAAAGCAAACTTAAGAGAATTGCCAGATTTATTTTTTTAGGTATACCACAATATAATATTCATGTTGATGTAAAGCCAAATATATCAGGCAAACAATTGCTGAACAAAAATATCATTATTACTGGTGGAAGTCGCGGAATAGGTTTTGCTATCGCTGAAAGATGTATTGCTGAGGGTGCTAATGTGTTAATTTGCGGAAAAAGCGAAGCTAACTTGTTGAAAGCAAGTTCAGCATTAGGATCTAAGTGTCAAACATTGTGTTTTGATTTAGCAAATATTGAATACCTTTCGGAATTTGTTGATAATTGCTTTAAAAAGTTTGATAATCGTGTTGATGCTTTAGTCAACAATGCTGGTATATCTTTTCATGAAGGAACAATTAATAATGTTACAATAGAGGGTTTCTCAAAACAATTTGATGTGAATTTTAAGGCTTCATATTTTCTGGCTAAATATTTTGTTGAAAAATTAACATCATTGAATAGGATTGAAGGTTCTAATATGCTCTTTTTGTCTTCTGAAAGAGGAAGTTTTAATGAGGAAATACCGTACGGACTTTCTAAGACAACTGTTAATAGTCTTGTCGGAGCTCTCGGTAAAAAACTTGTTTCAAAAGGTATGAGAGTGAATGCAATAGCTCCTGGTGTAACAGCTTCTGATATGACTGGTAATGCTATTGATGGCAATTACTATTCAGAGACCTCACCATGTAAAAGAATCTTTCATCCAGCTGAAATGGCTGAAGTTGCCTGTTTCTTGTTAAGCGATGCATCAAGTTGTATTTCGGGAGAGATTATCCATTGTGATACAGGAAAACATTTAATTAAAATATAGTCTATGAAAATAGCCCTACTTTCACCATTTTATTCTCAAAATTATGGTACCGTTCTTCAAGCTTTCGCATTAGCTAAAGTTATTAAAGATTTAGGTATAGATTGCGAATATTTAAATTGGAGACGTTGCCCACCCTCATTATTTTCTCAACTTTTATTTTTTATCAAGCATCCCACTTTTGCTTATTTCTTGTTTAAAAAAAGAAGGTTGAAAAGTAAGGATCTTAATTATTCCTTTTTAAGCGAGCCTGATTATCAGACTATTTTGTCTAAAAACAAAAAGTTTGTTGATAGGTATACTCCATTTACTGATAAAATGTATTATTTAGATACATTTAAGTACTCATCTAATTTATACGATAAATTTATTGTTGGAAGTGATCAAACTTGGAGCACGCAAGATATTTACAGATTTTCTCCTTATTACTTAGACTTTCTTAAAGAGAATAAAAAAAAGAATGCCTATGCGTGCAGTATAGGTACTAATGTTCTTCCTAGTTCTTACTTAAACTATATTTCTAAACGATTAAAAAACTTTTCTAGGGTTTCTTGTAGAGAGCAAGGAAACTCAAAAATCTTATCAGACTCCACGGGTAGATGTGTTAAAAATGTAGTTGATCCAACATTGCTGATTAACGGTGATCAATGGAAAGAATGTTTTCAACCTATGAATATCACCGAAAAATATATTTTGTGTTATAGGCTCGGTGAAAGATCATGTGTTAATGAATATGCTGAATATCTTAGTAGGAAGAAGAAACTTCCCGTTTATTATATAGAAACACGTCCTACTTCTAACAATTCAAAAAATGTCTTGCATGGCATAGGAGTCCAGGAATTTTTGTGGTTGATAATGAACTCAAGTTATATGGTAACTGATTCTTATCATGGAACAATTTTTTCACTTAATTTTAATCGAGAAGTATTTGCCTTTGATAAGTTTGATAAAAAGTTTGAGAAAACTAGTGATAATGGAAGAATATTTGATTTGCTCCTTTCTTATGGAATAGAAAATCATTTCTTTAATGATTATGATGAAATAATTCCTAACAAAATTGATTTTTTGCGAGTTAATAATTTACTAGAAAATAATAGAAATGAATCTTTAGATTTCCTTAAATCTGTTATTTATAAATAGTTAATATGGGCAAGATATTTAAATTAGAAAGATATAGATTATTGAATATACGGCAAAAAATTATTTCGATAATTTTTTCAGCTTGTATATTCTCTTGGTTTTTGGCTCCATTTTCTGCTTATTATGTTTCAAACATGGAGGTGTACCTTAGCATATTAAGTTTTGCAATGTTATTGCTAATTGGAAAGGGTATGATAAATAAATACTACATGGGTATTTCTATTAAATATTCTTTATCTTGTTTATTTATCATTGCTATACCGGTTTTTATTTATGGTGATCTTCCTTTTGTATCAATCGTAGCCAAATTACTATTTGCTTTTGGTTTTATTTCTTTGACATCAAATATGAAGTGGTCTATATATGAATTGTTTGGTAATTTTCTTATAATAATTTTATTCTTTGGTATTATTGAGTTTTCGTTGTCTTTTTTGGGAATTTATTATTTTTGGACAACTGTCTATAGAGATACTACACTATTTTATCAAGGATTTTTTTGTTTAATACCTGGTTCTTTCTTTAATGGAGGTTACCGTTTTGAATCATTATGTGAAGAACCTGGATTACTTGGTACTGTTTGTTTCTTCTTTTTAATTACGCTAGATGTAAAAAAACATAAATTTCATTATATTATTTTCCTTGTTGCTGGTATTCTTAGTTTTTCATTAGGTTTTTATGTAATTATGGGAATGTGGCTAATAAGTAAAGTTCGAAGTTTTAGTTTTATTGGTTTGATTATTGCTGTTGCTTCTTTTTTAATTGTATTTCAATTTTTTGGATCAATTTTTGAAGAAAGAATAGTTCAACGCGTAACAGAAAAGGATTCTCTCTCTGCAGTTGACAATAGAACAAATGATGTTGTTGATTCTAAATTTGCAGAAATATATGAGGATGGTAGGATTTATTATGGTCTTGGTAACCGTTCTTTTTATGAGTGGCAAGCTAAAACAGGAGGAGTAAGTGCAGGTGCTAAAAACTTTATACTTCAATATGGATTAATCGGTTTGGTAATTTTGGTTATTTCCTTTTCTTTTCTTATTCTTAAAGTACGTGGTGTAAAAAAAGAAACATTTTTGATATTGGCATTTGTTTGGATTTCTTTTTATAAATCAAATATGTGGAATAATCCAAATGTGCTTCTTCCGCTCTTGTGCATTCAATTACCTTTAGCTACAAAACTTTATAGAAAAAAGAGTTGCTCTTAAATAAACTGAATTATTTATGGTTAATAAAATTGTTATAGTAGGTTTTAATCATCATAATACTCTAGGCATAATACGTGCCTTAGGTGAAGCGGGATACAAAGATGATTTGTATTTGATTTTACATGCACCCGTTAATGATTTTGTTTCAACTTCAAAATATATAAGGAAAGATCATTTTAAAAGAATTTTAAATTCCGATGATGTTTTGGAATCTCTATTCTCTTTAGAATTGGATAAAAGGTTTAAACATATCATTATTAGCGGTAGCGATAGAATGACCTTTATCTTAGATCAACATTATGATGAATTAAAAGAACGCTTTTATCTGCCAAATGCAAAGAAAACCCAAGGTGAAATTGGTAGATTAATGGATAAAGAAGTACAGGCAGATATTGCTATAAATTCAGGCTTGAATATTCCTGCAAGTTTAACTGTAGAGAAAAAGTATGTAATGGATGTTGTTTGGGAAAAGTATCCTTGCATAATTAAACCAATAGAAAGTGTTTTAGGAGCAAAATCTGATATTGCTATTTGTAAAGATAGAGAAGAATTAATTAGGTCTATTGGTATAAGTTCTTGCGATAAATTCCAAATCCAAGAATACATTAATAAGAAGTTTGAATTTCAGTTAATTGGTGTTGCTAATAATGGTATAGGATATATCCCTGGTTATACTACCTTGATACGGCAACCGATGAATACCAATACGGGCTATTTGAAATATCAATCTATATCTTCTCTAAATGCAGATTTTACCTCAATTAATAGCTTCTTGAAAGAAATTGGTTATTCTGGTTTGTTTTCAATGGAATTTCTAAGGGATGCAGATGGTAAAGATTATTTTATGGAAATAAATATGCGCAATGATGGAAATGCATATGTTGTTAAAACTTATGGAGTTAATCTTCCCGAAATGTGGGTCAATTTCTGTTTAGGACGACAGGTAGTCCTTTCTACAAACATATTTAAACCTGTATATTTTATGCCTGGCTTTACAGATGCTCGAAACATGTTTGAAGTTGGAATTATTAAGTGGTGGTATCAATGGTTTTCTGCAGAGAGCAAAGCCGTTTATAATAGACATGATATTATGCCATTCATTTTATCTCTGAAATATAGATTTATTTCCCTATTCAAACGTTTTGTGCTACATAAATAATTGTTTTTAATGTATGATTAAGAAACTATACAAATATTTAACGAAACACAAGTGGGAACTTGGCTTTTTGCAAAATAATATCGATAATCTTTTAAATGGTGAAAAACCAAAAGTCTGGTGGGTTCAGCATGATTACAAAGATAGATGGTTTGCTGATCCATTTATTCTAAGTGTTGATAATAAAAAAATAGAATTACTTGTTGAAGAATACTATGATCCTATTGAGCGAGGAAGAATTGCAAGACTCATTATTGATAAGAATTCTCATAGGATAGTTAAAATTATTCCTATACTTGAACTTGATTCTCATCTAAGTTTTCCTGCAATTATCAGAAAAAATAACAAGATATTTATATATCCAGAGAATAGTAGCGGTGAAGGGTTAAATCTTTATGAGTTTGATATAAATAATAATTGTTGTAACAAAATTGATAATATTTCGGATCTCCCTTTAACAGATGCAATAATTCGTACTTGCAATTCAGAAGATTTTTTATTTTCTACTTATTTACCAACCCAGAATGGCAATGAGTTGACTATCTACAAAAAAACAGTAAATGGTAAGTATCAGGAAGTTCAAATAATTCATTTTGACGAGAACCTTGCTAGAATGGCAGGTGACTTTTTTTATGTAGGTGATGATTTATATCGACCAGCTCAAGAAAGTAATTTTACTTATGGCCATTCAATTTCACTTCAAAAAGTAAATTTCCAAAATGAAAAATTCTCGATGTCTGAAGTTGTCAGAATCGATTCTCCTCATCCTATACACAAGCTTGGCTTCCATACATTTAATGTTTATGATGATACAATAGTTGTAGATGTCAAAGGGTTTAGAAGACCTTTCTGGGGCAAAATCTGTTATTGGGTTAAAGGCTTATTTCTAAAATGAAAGTTGTTTTTTTGAATCACTTCATAGCAGGAGGAGGTGCGGAACGTGTTACCTGTCTGCTTACAAATAATCTTGTAAACAAAGGTTATTCCATATCAATGATGACTGATTTATTTAAACCTTTTGCTTATGATGTAGATGAAAAGGTAAATAAGATAAATTTGTTTAGAACAAAAGAAGGTTCTGCAAGTAAACTGAGTTTTTTTTACATGGTTCATAATGTCAGGAGCATGATTAATATAGAAAAACCAGATGTCATTATTGGTGTGCTGCCTCTAATGAATTTGGTTGCAATCATAGCGGCTATTGGAACAAGAACCAAGGTCATTGCCACGCATCATACTTCTATAGATCGTAAAGTTGGTTTTCATATTCGTTTCATTCAAAATTATGTTTATCGACTTGCTAATAAAGTTACCTATCTCACCCAGACCGATATAGATTATTTGGGTAGCAAAATACCTCAAAAAGTTGTTATGCCAAACCCTTTGGCATGCCATATTATAGACACTCCTGAAAATTCTCGAAAGAAGAATATTCTTGCTGTAGGACGTTTAGATATATGGAAATTAAAAGGTTTTGATTTACTTCTTGATGCATGGGCTAAGATCGCAGATAATAATCCAGAATGGACTCTTGATATTGCAGGAGGTGGAAGAGATAAGTCATCTAAAGAAATTTCGGCTTATATAGAGAATCTTAATCTTCAAAATAGAGTGAATCTGCTTGACTTTAGAAAAGATATAAGTGAAATCATGAGCAATAGTTCAATCTTTGCCTTAACATCTCGTGTAGAAGGATTTGGTATGGTATTGATCGAAGCGATGGCTAATGGATGTGCTTGTGTTAGTTTTGATGATGGCGGAAGGCAAAGCGAAATTATTTCATCTGGTATTGATGGTATAATAGTGAATAACCATGATTCAAATGAATTGTCACAGGTTCTCCAGAAATTAATTAATGATGATAAGTTACGTTTGAATCTTGCCAAAAACGCTTTGAAACGAGCTGAATTTTATTCATTGGATAGAATTGCTTTGAAATGGGAAAATTTGATTAAATCTATCTAAATATGTCAATTATATATAATATTAAAACTTTCGCGAGTAGAATTCGTGATAAGATATATTATCAATTTCGAAAAAAAGAGCTAAAACTTTTTCGTGATGTCTTTTTCCAAGATGGAAATCATTGTTCAATCTTAAGCATGAATTGTTTTGGTGGTCATATTTATCAAGATCTTGATATCCCTTATGAATCACCAACAGCTGGATTATTCTTTTTCCCAGATGATTTTTGTTCATTGTTAGAGGATATATCGATTCTTAAAAGAAATATTCTGTTTAAGCCTATCTCTAAATGGAAGTTGGCAAACGATAAAATGCCAACACGTGTTCATCCTTATCCCATAGGTTATTTTGAAGGAACTGACATTGAAATTCATTTTCTACATTACTATACCGAACAGGAAGCGCTAGATAAATGGAATAGGAGAATTAGTAGATTTAATTCTTGCAATTTTATTGCTATTGGTTTTCAGCAGAATGAATGTTCTCAAGAGACTATTAAACGATTCGAAAAACTCCCTTTAAAGAAAAAGGTTTTCTTTACAAATTGGGATTTAGATTTGCCTCATGCTATTTTTATTGAAAAATTTAAAGATCTTCCAAATAGTCCAGACCCATATAAGTATGTAAATACTTACTATAAATATTTGGCGAATTATTTGAAAAACAATTAAAATGAATATACTTTTTGTATCAAAGTTATCTGGCAACATGTGGGCAGGTCCTAATAATAGCGTTCCTGCTAGAATAAAGTCACAATCTAAGACAGATAATATATTGTGGATAAACCTCAATCATGTTTGCCTAGAATCATGGAAGAGCGAATCATATAAGTTTATGAACCTTGATGACTGTGACAATTACCGTTTGAAAGAATTGCCAACTCCTTTCTCACATCCTGATTTCATCGTTATTGAGGAATTGTATTGTTATACACCATTCGATCGTCTGATAAGTGATATTAAGAATTCAGGAGTGCCCTATATTATAGTGCCAAGAAGTTGTATGACAATAAAAGCTCAACAAAAACACTGGTTAAAGAAAAAACTGGCTAATTTGTTATTTTATAATAGAATAATTAAGAATGCTGTTGCGATTCAATATCTAACTGATACCGAGAAAAAAGAATCTCAAAAAATTTTTTTTAATGAGGGTTGGATAATTCCAAATGGAACCAATATGAACAATGAGGATAAAACCTTTAAACTTGAGAGTGGAATAAAGGCTGTTTTTATTGGTCGAATTGATACATATCAAAAAGGATTAGATCTATTGTTTGAATCAATTTCGATTGTTCAAAATATTCTAAGAAAATCGAAATTCCATTTGTCTTTGTTTGGACCAGATCGTGATAATTCAGTTTCTGCTTTAAATATATTAGCTAATAAGTTTGGAATTTCGGATCTAATTACTTTTAAAGATCCTGTTTTTGGTGAAGATAAAAAGGAAGTTTTAAAAACTGCTGATATGTTTATTATGACATCTAGGTTTGAAGGGCTTTCCATGGGTCTAATAGAGGCATTGTCATATGGGTTACCTTGCTTGGTTACGCGTGGAACTTATTTTATGGATGAAGTTAACCAATTTAATGCGGGAATTGGAACAGAAAACAGTGTTGATTCAATATCATCAGGACTTTCTGCTCTAGTTAATGATTTAGACATGTTACCTATTTATAGTAATAATGCTAAAGAATTGTCAAAGAAATACTCATGGGATTCAGCTTCATCTTTGTTACAATCACGAATAAATTCTTACATAAATAGATAAATATGTTACATATTGTTGGAGATATAAATTTCACAGATAGCGATTTTAATGTAGGATTTGGAATTGGATCAAGAATCACTCAAGGTTTTGATCCATTAAAAAATATTGCTCCTACGAAAAGCGATATTTTTATAGGTAATTTCGAAGGTGTTGCCTCAAAAATCACAGATAATAGCGGAATTCATTCTAAACGATTTAGAATCGACACATCCTATGTTGGAAAATTAACAAATTATAATATATATGGAGTTGCTAACAATCATGTTATGCAACATGGACCTAAAGCATATAATGAAACTCTCAGTGCAATATCAGATAATTGTTTAGGCTATTTCGGAAGTAATGATAATAAAACATTTGTTTTTGAGCACAATAAAAAGAAAATTTCAATTACAGGACTTTGTTATAGAATAGAAGAATTTGATTTTGAACCTTTATATTGGCATAATCCAGAACTTAAAGATATTCAAGCAGAATTCAATAATATTCCCAATGATTGTTTTAAGATTGTTTATCTGCATTGGGGTAATGAGTTTGTTAATTGTCTTTCTGAAACTCAGATAAAGTTAGCTCATTGATTAGTTGATCTCGGTTTTGATTTAATAGTAGGTATGCATTCTCATGTTCTTCAGGGTTTTGAAGAATATAAAGGGAAATATTCTATTCCATTGGTAATTGTTTATTTGATATGGCTTGGGAACCGACAAAATACGGAGCAATGATAAATGTTGATTTAGAGCATGGCGAGCCTATTATTTCTTATAAGTATATTAAGATTACCCATTGGCGGAATTAAATTGATAAAAGATTTATGTATAAAAAGTTGTGCATATTGTTGATATTTAGCAAATTAAAGGTGAACAAACTTTTAATAGACAAATATCGTATACACAACCTATATGCAATATTCGCAAAATTTCTGAACATATGCAAGCAATTAGCTGGTAATTTAGTCAATGAATCAGGGAATGTGCCAAGAAGAGGAGTATTCCTAGATTCTCAGACATTGAAATAGTGGCATTAAATATGACATCAGAAACTGTTGGTATTGACAGTGAGTCATTGTTGTTTGCAAAGTTACAGGAATATAAGATTGAAATTCCCAATCTTATATCCCGCAGACAATACAATGACAGACGTAAAATCACTTCATCCCTATGCAATACAATCCGGGAAAGAATGGCCGCAGAAATGGATGGAGGCGAAAATTGTTTCTGCATTGACTCGAAGCCGATAGAAGTATGTCGTTTTTCCCGTTTCAAGCGTTGCTGTATGGGGAAGAAGGATTTTGAGAAAGCACCGTCAATCAGATACTGTGCATCACAAGGAGTGTATTATTACGGATATAAACTCCATGCAGTCTGTGGATTAAGTGGAGTCATCCATTCCTTCGACCTCACCAAGGCAAGTGTGCATGACATTCATTATCTGAGGGATGTGAAGGTGGACTATAGTAATTGTACAGTCACAGGGGACAGAGGATATATAAGTGCTCAGGTACAATTGGATTTGTTTGAAACGGCCAATATCAGACTGGAAGTACCATATAGGTGTAATCAGAAAGAGTGGAAACCGACATTTCCAGTTTTTGCTAAAGCGAGAAAAAAAATTGAAACCCTATTCTCGCAATTGTGTGACCAGTTTATGATTATAAGGAATTATGCGAAAGATACAGACGGATTGTTTGCCCGGATTGTCGGGAAGATTAGCGCACTTACAATCCTGCAATATATTAACTATAAAAATGAGAGACCCATTGGCAGAGTCAAATATGCGCTAATTTAATTCCGCCAACGGGTATAATAAAATAATTAAGGGTTGATTATTGAAAGTTATTTTTAAATTTTAATTTTATGATTAAAAAAATTTTATTTATCATTGCAAAGATGATGGTAGTTTTACCAGACTCTGTTTTTCTCAGTCTCATCTATCGTTTGAAAACTGGACGAGTTCTACATCTTAAGAATCCTCAAAGAATGTCTGAAAAGATTCAGCATTATAAAGCATATTATCGAGATGAAAAAATGCTTCCTTGTACGGATAAATATCTTGTTCGTGATGTAGTAAAACAACGACTTAGAACTGATAGATATTTGAATGAATTATATCAAGTTTGTGATAATGCAGAAGAAATTAATTTTGACAAACTTCCTAGTCAGTTTGTTATTAAGACAACTGATGGCGGTAGTGGCAATAACATTTTTGTATGCAAAGATAAGTCAAATATAGATATTCCTAGTATTATTAAGGAAGTGAATAGCTGGAGAAATAAAAAATTATATGTAATTTCTCGTGAATGGGCATACAGAGGTGCAAAACAATCTCGAATAGTTGTTGAAAAATTCTTGGAAGACAAAAGTAATTCGGATGGATCTATTAATGATTATAAATTTCTTTGTTTCGATGGAAAATTCCGTTATTTGTGGGTAGATACAGGCCGCTATTCTAATTTTAAAAGAGGATGGTGGGATGAAAACTTGAAACCAATTAAAGTTAGAGATAATCGCCCTATTATGGATCCACCTATTGCTTTACCTGAGAATATTAATGAAATGATTAAATTGTCCGAAAAACTATCTTCTGGATTTCCTCATGCAAGAATCGATTGGTATAATATTGGAGGGAAGATAATTTTTGGTGAAATTACCTTCTATTCTTGGAGCGGATATAGCGTTTTTGATCCAGATAGTTTTGACTTCGAGATGGGTAAATATTTTAATATCAATTATAAATAACAACTTATCCTGATAATTATTTTAATGTAATGCAGAAAGTTGCAGTAACATTACCAGTATACAAAAATGATAAGGTTCTTTATATTCACCTTTCGTTTGATAGTATACTGAATCAAACATATAAGAATATCCATCTCTATGTTGGAGTGGATGGCCCTGTTGGTGAGGATCTTGAGAAGTGCCTCAAGGAATATGAGCAGAATGATAAGGTAACGGTATGTTGGTTCCCTGAAAATAGAGGATTGGCAATCGTATTGAATGATCTGCTGGATGTTTGCTTCAAGGCTGATTATAATATAATCGCCCGTATGGATGCGGATGATATATCAATGCTAGAAAGAATAGAGAAGCAGGTGGCTTATCTTGAATCACATCAGGATATTGATGTGGTGGGTGGAGCCATTGAGGAGATAGATGAAAATAGCGAAAGCAGAGGAAAGACGATTACATATCCAGAGACTCATGATGGGTGTTATAAGTTTTTTGCTCGAAGAAATCCTCATGCTCATCCTGCAGTTACTTTTAGAAAGAGATTTTTTGAAAAGGCTGGATGTAAATATCGTCCTGAATACCGACAAAACCAGGATACGATGTTGTGGGTGGATGGCATGAAGGCAGGTACGCGACATGCTAACCTAAAGGATGTTGTATTACAATTCCGCTTCACCGATTCGTTATTCAAGAAAAGACGTAATGGTTGGGCTTTTGCTAAAAAACAGTTTAACGATCGTTTGATGATCAATAAAACTTTGGGATATGGAATGGGTGCCAATGTATTTGGTTTCTTGATGTTCTGTATGCTTGTAAGTCCACCTTGGGTAAAGAAAATTGCTTATAAGGTATTCAGATAATTATATGAATATCCCGTTGTCATATAATCTTCTATTTCAACTTGTTCAAGCTTGGGATAAAGAGATTAATACAGAGCCTTTGTCTTCTTATTATCCAATTGCTGAGGATAGAAGTTTCGGGGATATAGATATATTTAGTTTCGGGGATCATGATAAGGTAAATGCTTTCATTAGAAAGAAGGGGGATTGAGATAGAATATGATGATAAACATGATGTTTTTAAATATGATGGAATTACAATCGAGCATCATAAATCTTTTTTAGGATTAATTTCCAAGTCAGCTCGCATCCTCGAGGTATACCTCCAATCTGTGACAAGCAAAGACAAAGCGATTGTTTGCATCAAAATGGATGTTTGACTGCGGATTAATGCCTGATAATTTTTGGAGAGATGTCATTTGGCATTCTGTTATAGATCATCTGAAAGCTCCTCGTTTTATATAAACTTATGATAAGATAATCAAAAGTGGATCTTCAAATATCACAGCGAGATATTGAGATACCTCAATCTCCAATTCGGAAGCTTGCTCCATTGGCTTATGAAGCTGAGAGCAAGGGTGTAAAGATTTACCGATTGAATATCGGTCAACCGGATCTACCTACACCTAAAAGGCTTTAGATTGCCTATAGGAGATTGATCGTACGACATTAGAGTATAGTCCTTCACAGGGATATCGTGCTGAATAAGCATGATTTGAAGAGAGCACTTTTCATCTTGGAGAAGGCGCTTGAGGAATATAATAGTAAGAATAAGTAACATGATTATTAAATATATGTTTGACCGTGTGGTCGCATTGATAGGATTACTCTTTCTTTGGCCAGTATTGCTGGTTGTGGCAATTATGGTGAAAGTAAAGATGCCAGGTGGACCTGCATTCTTTGTGCAGAAACGAGTGGGTAAAGGTGGTAAATTGTTTGATTGTCATAAGTTTAGGAGTATGACCGTTAAACATAATGGTTCTGCTGTATCTGTTGCAGGTGACAGTCGTATCACTCCTTTTGGCGCAACTCTTCGCCACTATAAGCTTGATGAGCTGCCTGGTCTTTGGGATGTACTTATCGGAAACATGAGTTTCGTTGGCCCTCGTCCAGACGTACCTGGATATGCTGATAAGTTAGAAGGTGGTGATCGAGATGTGTTGAAACTCCGTCCAGGGATTACTGGTCCTGCTACTTTGAAGTATCGTCTTGAGGATGAGATGATCTCGGATTATGTAGCCAAGAAGCAAGCAGAGGGTGATGAGCGAGAAGCTCAGGAAATTGCTATTGAATACAATGATAATGTACTGTATAAGGACAAAGTTCGTTTGAACTGCTATTATTATCATCATTATTCATTCATCAAAGACATACAGATGATCCTTTGTACAGTATTGGGAAAGAACATGATGTATGCGGGCGAGAAGATTTAACATTGATTATTTAGGATATTAAATATAAAGATATTATGTCTGAAGAAAGAAAGACCATTTACCTTTGTCTGGCACATATGTCAGAAGAAGGTTGGGAACAAAAGTATGTACAGGAAGCATTCGATACCAATTGGGTTGTTCCAATGGGCCCTAATGTGAATGCATTTGAGAAGGACTTGTGCAAGTTCGTTACTAGCAATGCAGAGAGTTCTGTTTATGCAGATTCTCGTTGGCCTGAGGCTACTCCTTCCGCATGGCATTTGAATCCAGAATTAAAGGATACAACAGTAGTATGTCTTAGTGCAGGTACAGCTGCAGTACACCTTGCGCTTATTGCTGCAGGAGTAAAGGCTGGAGATGAAGTATGTGTACAGAGCTTTACTTTCTGTGCTTCTTCTCACCCGATTACATATCTTGGTGCTAAACCAGTATTCATTGGATCTGAGAAGGATACATGGAATATGGATCCTGAATTACTTGAGAAGGCTATTCTCGATCGCAAGGAGAAGACGGGTAAATATCCAAAGGCAATCATCCCAGTAGCGCTCTATGGTATGCCATATCAGATTGATCGCATTATGGAGATTGCAAATAAGTATGATATTCCTGTTATCGAAGATGCTGCTGAGGGTATGGGATCTCGTTTCAACGGTCAGATCCTTGGTACTTTCGGTAAGTTTGGTGTACTCTCATTCAATGGTAACAAGATGATTACTACTTCAGGTGGTGGTGCTTTGATTTGTCGTAATGCTGAGGATGCAAACACAATCATGTGGTACGCTACTCAGGCTCGTGATGCATATCCTTACTATCAGCATACAGCTATCGGTTTCAACTATCGTATGTCAAATGTATGCGCGGGTATTGGTCGTGGTCAAATGACGGTACTCGATCAGCACATTGCTCACCATAAGCACGTTCAGGCTCTGTATGAGGATTTGATGAAGGACATTCCTGGTATTCGCATCAATAAGCAACCAAATGATCCAAAGTATGATTCTAACTACTGGCTTTGTACCATGGTGCTTGATCCGGAGGTGAAGGTCGTAGGCCAGGAGAATGCTTACAAGGAGGTCATCAAGACTGCTGTTGGTGGTGCTGCAGGTGTTATTCATGCTGTTGAGTCTCCTACTACCGATTGTCAGCCAAATGATAATGTGGAGGCTATGCGTGTGTTCATGCTCAGCAAGAAGGTTGAGTGTCGTCCAGTTTGGAAGCCAATGCATAAACAGCCTGCATATGCTGATGCACCTGTCTACACAAATGGAGTCGAGGAAGATCTCTTCAAGGTAGGTATGTGTCTCCCTGCCGGTCCTTATGTATCAGATGATGATGTTCGCTATATCGTTGACTGTATTAAAGAGGCAATCGTGAATATATCCTATTAGATTTATGAAATATGTAGGCCCCTAATTCATGCTATATACATGAATCCCTACATCTTATCGGTTGGGGAAAGTACAGCGGTACATACTTGACCGATGCCCTCATGTTGGCGTAAATGCCAGTATGAATTTCCTTTGTATATCAACTGTCTGGGAAGATCGTTGATATATTTTATTGATTAATAGCGGTTTATAATCTATCCTAAATAAAAAGAGCTCCGACAGGGGCTTTTTCCTTTTCTATACGAAATAAAAACTGCACCTTTGCATCGTTGATCAACGAAATGTGAATAAAATAACTTGAATTTGAATCTTAAAAAAACGTAGTATGAGTGTAATTTACAAAGTCGTTACGCGGCCAACGGATCCGCGTGTTCCCAATTCTCCTAAGAGATTTTATCCGCATCTGATTACCTTGGGACAGTCTGTCAGTTTGAAATATCTTGCAGAGAAAATGAGGGATCGTTCTTCGCTTTCTGTCGGTGATATCAAGAGTGTGATTCAGAACTTCGTGGATAAGATGAAGGAACAGTTGCTGGAAGGTAAGTCGGTGAATATCGAAGGCCTGGGTGTATTTATGTTGGCTGCCCGTTCGAAAGGTGCAGATCTGGCAAAGGATATTACAGCCAAGAGTGTGGAGAGTGTCCGTATTTTCTTTC